>Ga0335085_10000717_pt1 | contig 86474 bp, 87 predicted proteins | sample Lox_Sample_45_FD_206712 | JGI IMG/M metagenome (GOLD analysis project Ga0335085, IMG submission 206712) | Soil microbial communities from Loxahatchee National Wildlife Refuge, Florida, United States - Lox_Sample_4.5 | ecosystem: Environmental > Terrestrial > Soil > Wetlands | place: USA... | reverse complement strand
CGCGCGCGTGCCAATCGTCGACCTGCGCGCCTTCGTCAACCGCAATTTCGCGGTCGGCAGCATGTTCTCCTTCGTGCTCGGCATCGGCCTTTACGGGCTGACCTATCTCTATCCGGTCTATCTCGCTCAGGTGCGCGGCTACGACGCCTTGATGATCGGCGACACCATGTTCGTGTCCGGCCTTGCCATGTTCCTCACCGCGCCGGTCGCGGGGCAGCTGAGCCAAAAGCTCGATCCGCGCTACGTGCTGATGGCCGGCTTCGTGCTGTTTGCCATCGGCACCTGGCAGATGACCGCCATGACGCAGGATTGGGATTTCTGGGAGCTCTTGTGGCCGCAGATCTTCCGCGGCGTCGGCCTGATGTTCTCGATCGTGCCGGTGACCAACACCGCGCTCGGCACGCTGTCCCCCGACCGCGTCAAGAACGCCTCGGGTCTGTTCAACCTGATGCGCAATCTCGGCGGCGCCATCGGGCTCGCCGCCATCAATACCGTGCTCAACGACCGCATGGACCTGCATCTCGCGCGCCTGCACGAACAAGTGGACTGGTCGCGCCAGCCGGCAACCGAAATGCTGTCGCGGCTGACCGCGCACTTCCAGGGCTCGGACGCGCAGGCAATGGCGCTCAAGCAGATGATGGGCATGGTGCGGCTACAGGCGGCGGTGATGAGCTATGCCGACCTTTTCCTGATCCTGACCGTGCTGTTCCTCGCGCTGGCAGCGCTCGGCGTCATCATGCGGCGTCCGCAGCCGGTTGCCGCGGGCGCCGAAGCGCATTGAGCGGCGAAGTTTCACCAGGCGAACGAAGCGCGGCTTTTCAGCCTGCCGCGGCCGTCGTCCAGGCCGCGACACTTTCGTTGCGCCCAGCCTTTGGGCTTCCGCCCACCATCGCTCCGATGTAGCCTTGGCCGCCGGTATCCGGCGGTCAATGGCGTCCGCATTCCCACGCGCAACGCGAAGCGGCATCGCCGAACGGGAGGGAGAACAATGAGCAGAGGTTTTTCACGAAGCACAAGCTTGTTGCTGGGCAGCACGCTCGCGGCCGCGATGGCCGTTTCGCCGAACGCGCGCGCCGAGGAATTGCGCATCGGCTTTATCGCGCCGCTGACCGGCATCTTCGCCCAGGTCGGCAAGGACATGGTGAACGGCTTCCAGATGTATCTCGACGAGCACGGCGGCAAGCTCGGCGGCATGGAGGTGAAGTTCGTCGTCGAGGACAACCAGGCCAAGCCCGACGCCGCCGTCACCAAGGCCAAGAAGCTCGTGTTGCAGGACAAGGTGCACATGTTCATCGGCGGCGTGCTGGCTTCGACCGGCTACGCGCTCGCCCCGGTCAGTACGCAGGAAAAAACCATCTACATCGCCTCGATTCCGGCGGCCGACGATCTCACCCAGCGGCAGGCCGACAAATATCCCTATTTCTTCCGCACCGGCTGGACGTCCTCGCAGCCCAATCATCCGCTCGGACAATGGGCCTGCGACCAGGGCTACAAGAAAATCGTTGCCATCGCCGCCGACTATGCCTTCGGCTACGAGTCGGTCGGCGGCTTCCAGAAGGCGTTCGAGGATTGCGGCGGCAAGATCATCCAGAAAATCTGGCCGCCGCTCGGCACCAAGGATTTCGGTCCCTACATCCCGACGCTCAAGGCCGATGCCGACGCCATCTACACGCTGATGGTCGGGCCAATGTCGCTGCAATTCCCCAAGCAGCTGCGCGCGTCCGGCAACAAGAAGCCGATCGTCGCCGGCGGCACCAGCTATGACGAGTTCGCGCTGCCGTTCATGGGCGATGAAGTGATCGGCGACATATCCTCGCTGCAATATTCGGCCGCGCTGGAGACACCGAAGAACGAGGCCTTCGTGAAATCCTATCGCTCGAAATACGGCAAGGTGCCGTCCTACTTCTCGGAAAGCAACTACACCACCGCGCAACTGATCGACGACGTGATCAAGAAAGCGCACGGCAAATGGCCGGGCGCCGAGCAGTTCATCAAGATGGCGTCGGCGGTGAAGATCGACGCGGTGCGCGGTCCGGTCTCCTTCGACGCGGAACGCAACCCGGTGCAGAACATCTACATCAAAAAAGTCGAAAAGAAGAAGATGTTCGGTTACGACAAGGCCGAGCTCTGGAACACGGTGATCAAGACCTATCCGGCCGTCAGCCAGTTCTGGACCTACGGCAAGGATGCGTTCCTCAAGCAGCCGGTCTACAGCCGCGATTATCCGCCCTGCAAATATTGCGAATGACGCGGCAAAGATTCGCGAAAGCGTTAAAACCTCTCGCAAGGCGCGCGTGCAAAACCCCGGCCACCCGGCCGGGGTTTTTCGTTAGCCGCGGAGTTTGCGCTTTACGCGAATTTTATCCGCGAGTTCAGCCAATTGCTTTTCGCTTCCCTGCTGCTAGCGTCGGGCCGGGGCGACTTTCCTTATCATGAAAAGATACGGTCAGAATCTGCCCTCAACACAGGGAGCAGCGCATATGAAACTGAAAACACTCGTTCTGAGCGCCGCGTTAGCTTTTGGTTTGACGACCGCCGCCAGCGCCGGGATCACGCCCGCCGCGATCGGCCACGCCGACGGACTGATCGTCAAGGTCGCCGAAGGCTGCGGGCCCGGATTCTGGCGCGGACCGGGCGGCCGTTGCCATCCATATGCCAGGGGCCGCGCGTGCCCGCGCGGGTATCACTTGGGGCCGAATGGCCGCCGATGCTGGCCCAACTGATCGCGTTAAACGACGCGTCTGTTCGAACGAATCCGGCGGCCGGACCATAACAGTCCGGCCGTTTTCTTGCCGGGCCGGCTCGCTCTACAGGCACGTCACACGATCAAGCCGGCGGTTCCGCAATCGCAATATGATCGGGCGGCAATCCGGCCTGATAACGCTCGTGCATGGCGATATAGGCGGCTTCGATCCGCTTGGTGAAGCGTTTGGTATCGAACAATGGCGCTGTGCGCCGGTTGTCCGCCAGCTTGCGCCTGATCTTTGCCAGCCTCTCGGGATGCGTGGCGAGATCGGCCGCGATCCGCTCATAGTCGCCCAGTGTCGCTGCGATCATTTCGGGCAGGCCGACGGCATTGAGCAAGCTTGCGGCGACCCGGCCGGCGAACGTATCGCCAAGGCAGGTCAGCACCGGCAGACCCGCCCATAATGCGTCGCTGGCGGTGGTATGGGCGTTGCACGGCAAGGTGTCGAGAAACAGGTTGGCTGACCGATGCCTTGCCAGATGTTCGGCGAGCGGCATGCGTTTGGCGAAAACGAGTCGCGCCGCATCGACACCTCGCGCCGCGGCCGCATTTTTCAGGTTTGCCGCCGCCCACGCGTTGTCTTCAAGAAGCCACAGCACGCTGCCCTCGACGCGCGCAAGCAGCCGCATCCAGCAGTCGAAGATGGGCGGCGTGATTTTGTAATTGCTGTTGAAGCAGCAAAACACGAAATCCTGCGCCGGCAGTCCGAGTTCGCTGCGCGCGAACGCCTTGTCCGCGATTGCCCGTTTGCCATCGTTGGCCTGATAGCTGCCGGGCAGCCAGACGATCCTTTCCGCGTAGAATTCCTGCCGGTCCTGCGGAATGACCGTCCGGTCGGCGACGATGTAATCGATGAACGGCGCGCCCATCGTTCCCGGAAATCCGAGATAGCTCACCTGGACCGGCGCCACGCGCCGGGCGAAAATGCCGGTCCGCGCGCCTTGCGTGAAGCCCTTCAGATCGACCAGCAGGTCGATCTCCAGCGATTTTATCAGATCGGCAATCGCGTCGTCGCTCAGGGACCGCGCATCGACGAAGCGGTCGAACGAGGCCTTCAGCCGCCGGCGCATGTCCGAACCGTCGTCCGGGCCCCATGAAATCGCCGTCGTCTCGAATTTCGATTTGTCGTGACATTCGAACATCCCGGCAATCAGAAACGCCGTCGCATGTTCGTGAAAATCGGACGACAGATAAGCTACGCGAATTCGCTGGTGGCGGTATCGCTCGCCCTGCCACGCCGGCCGGCCGGCGGCGGCAAGCGTGTTCGCGAGCCAAACCTTGCCGCACTGGAGCTGGTCGCCGGGCGACGATTGGATCGTAACGAATACGAACGGCCCGGCATTCGGCTTTCCATCGCGCACCGAGCCGAGCAAATGCGCGCAACCGGCATCGAACTCGCGCCAGTCGCAAAGCCGCATCCTGGCATGCAGACGGTCGCCTTCCGCTCCGATCAGATCGGGCTGCAGCGCATAGGCTTCTTCGTAAGCCTGAAAGGACTCGCGGTAGCGTTTGAGATTGTCCAACGCTTTGCCGCGATTGTAGTGCGCCACCGCGTTGGCCGGCTCCAGCGCGATCGCCTTGTCGTAACTCACGAGCGCCTCGGCGGACCGGCTGAGCCCGCTCAGCGCGGCGCCGCGGTTGCTGTGCGCGGCCGCATCGTCCGGCGAACGCGCAATCGCGCGGTCGTAGCTGGCAAGCGCTTCGGCAAGGCGTCCGAGGTCGGCAAGCGCCTTGCCGCGATTGTTGTGGGCCATGGCAAAATCGGGCGCCAGCTCGATCGCCCTGTCGCAGCTCGCCAGCGCTTCGGCGGGCCGTTTCAAATCCAGCAGCGCCTTGCCGAGATTGTTATGGGCAAAGGCGTCGTGTCCGTTGAGTGCGATCGCCTTTTTGATGAGGCCCGCGCCGTCCTCGGCTCGCCGCGTATCGATGGCGATGACCCCGAGCAGATGCAGCGCGTCGAAATGGTCGGGCTGCTGCCGCAGGACTTCCCGATAGATCGGCTCGGCCTCCGCCAGCCGGCCCTGCCGGTGCAGCCGCGCCGCCTGCTCGAAGCGCGCCTGCAAGGCTGCCTCGCCCAGCTCCTGCGCATTCGGCTGAGGATCGGCTGCGTCTGCCATTTCAATGTTCCAGCGCGTTCGCGCGGCGCGGATTGTTATGAACGGGTCTTGATGAATTCGCGCAGCGCCGCCTGCACGCCGGCGATCACGCCGTCCCAAGCCCGTGTTTCGTCCTGGCGGAACAGACGCGCGGTCGGATACCAGGGACTATCGGTCCGCTTGAGCATCCAGCGCCAGTCGGGATTGGCGGCGAGCAGCACCCAGACCGGCTTTGCCATTGCACCGGCAAGATGCACCACGCTGGTATCGACGGAAATGACCAGGTCGAGGTTGGCGATGAGCGCCGCGGTGTCGGAGAAATCCGCAAGCGCGTCGGCGTAGTTCAACAGTTCGCTTCGTTCCGCGAGTATCCTGGCATCGTCCGGCCGCACGACCTTTTGCAGACTGACGAACGTCGCATCGCATTCAAGCAAGGGCAGCAGGCTGGAAAGGCCGATCGAACGGACGAGATCTTCCGGATGCGCCGGCCGCCCGGACCAGGCAAGGCCGATCCTGGGCCGGCGATGCGGTGCGAGCCGGGCTTGCCAATCGCGCACGCCCACCGCCGGCGCATGCAGATAGGGCACCGAAGCGGGGATAGACGCAAGATCGGTATGAAACATCAGCGGCATGCTGAGCAGCGCACACTGCATATCGAATTCCGGCAAAGGCTCGCCCTTGGCAACAACCTGCGCCGCGCCGGCAAGACCGGCCATCAGCGATTTGAGCGGCTCGGCCACCTCCAGGATGACACGCGCGCCGCGCGCCGCGACCAGCGGCACATAGCGGCAGAATTGTATCGTGTCGCCGAAGCCCTGCTCGCCGTACAAAAGAACAGTCTTGCCGGCGATCGCGTCCCCTTCGCGCCAGCGCGGCTCGGCGAATTTCCGTATTTCGTGCTGCATGAATTGGCCGCGCGATCGCCATTCATACTGTTCCCAGCCGCGCGCGAAGTCGCCGAGCAACAGCCGCGTTTGCGCTTCGCCAAAATGCGCTTCGGGGTTGTCCGGCACTACGGCATTGGCGGCCTCGAAAGCCGTCAGCGCCTCGTCGTAGCGGCCGAGCTGATGCAGGCAGAGGCCGCGGTTGGAAAGCGCGCCGGAATGGCCCGGCATGATGGCGAGCGCGCGGTCATAACTCGCCAGCGCCTCGCCGAAGCGGCGCATTTCCTGCAGCAAGGCGCCGCGGTTGGAATGGGCATCCGCGTAGTCCGGCTGCAATTCGAGCGCACGGTCGAAGCTCGCGAGCGCTTCCTTGTACCGGCGCAACCGCAGCAGCGCGTTGCCGCGGTTCGAGAAAGCCAGGGCAAAGCCCGGGCCGAGCGCACAGGCCCGCTCGTAGCTTGCCACCGCGTCGGCGTACCGGTTCAGCTCCTGCAGGACATTGCCGCGATTGTAGTGGACCAAAGGATAGTCGGGCCGAAATTGAATCGACCGGTCGTAACTCGCCAGCGCCTCCTCGTACCGCTTCAGCGATTGCAGCACATTGCCGCGATTGCAAAGTGCCACGCCGTAGTCGGGCCGCAATTCGACGGCGCGGTCGTAGCTTGCCAGCGCGTCGACCGGACGCTTGAGCATTTCGAGCGCAATCCCGCGGTTGAAGTGCGCGACGGCGATACCCGGCGCGAGCGCGATCGCCCGGTCGATCACCGGCAGCGCTTCCGCCGGCCGCTTGAGCTCGAGCAGCGTGTGGCCGAGATTGTTGTGGGCGGTGTCACTCGCCGCGTTCGCGTCAATCGCCTGGCGGAACAGGCCGGCGGCTTGCTCCAGATGCCGGGTTTGCACGGCGATGGCGCCAAGCAGTTGCAGCGCCTCGAAGTGGTTCGGCTGCTGCCGCAGGATGTCGCGGCAGAGGCGTTCGGCGTCCGCCAGATTGCCCTGCTGAAGCAGCGCACTCGCCTGCGCGATCGTCGCCCGCATTGCCGGTCCGGCTGAATTTTCCGCCTGCAGTTGCGCCTCGCCTGTTGCGGACATGGCCATCCATCCAAGCGCCCGATCATAGCCTGCGCCGGCGGGCGGCCCTACTCCGCCGGGATCGGCGTTGCCGGCGCAGTCGGCGCATTCGCCGCAGGCGTCGCCGGCCCCTTGAGCGCGCGCTCCTCCATGGCGATGACGAATATCATGCCGACGCACAGAACCAGAGCGCAAGTGATGAATACGAAGCGGAACGCAAGGCCGAGCGCATGCGCGGAAGCCACGTGCGCGAGCGTTTCCACCGACCCGCCGGCGGCGCTGCCAAGGCCGCCGAGCACGATTGCGCCAAGGGCTGCCACCACCAGCGAGGACACCAGCGAGCGGAAGAAATTGGCCACGCCCGTCGCCACCCCCATCTGGTGCTGCGTCACGGCGTTCTGCATGCACACGGTGGAGATCGGGAACAAGGTGCCAAGGCCGCAGCCCACCGCCGCCAGCAGCACCAGCACCAGCAGCGTCGGCATCGAACCCGGCCATATCGCCATCGCCGCGAGCGCCACGATCGCCGCCGCGAGGCCGCCCAGCGCCAGCCGCTTGTAGTGCGTCACATGCATCAACAGGCGCCCGGTGACGGTGGACAGGATCACGGTCCCGCCCATCAGCGCGATCAGCGCGAGCCCCGATTCGGCGGCGGACAGATGCAGCACCACCTCGAAATAAAGCGGCACGAAGATGGTCAAGCCGACCAGCGCGCCCATGTTGCAGGCGCCGGCAAGCGCCGCGTTGCGCACCACCGCATTGCCGAGCACGGCGAGCGGCAGAAACGGCTCGACCGCCACCGCCAACCGCCAGGCGAACAGGCCCCACAGCACCGCCGAGGCCGCGACGAGCGCGCCGGTTTGCGGCGACAGCCAGGCAAAGTGCCGCCCGCCCCAGGACAAGGCGAGCAACAGCGTCACCGCCGCCGTACTCATCAGCAGCGCGCCGATCACGTCGAGCCGGTGCTTGCGCGGATGATAGGGCACACGCCTGAGCACGTTCGAGGTCATGCCGAGCGCGGCAAGGCCGAGCGGCAGGTTGATCCAGAAGATCAGCGACCAGTCGATGTGCTCGGTGAGAAAGCCGCCGAGCACCGGCCCGCCGATCGAGGACGCGGCAAACACCGCGCCGATATAACCCTGGTAGCGGCCGCGCTCGCGCGGGCTGACGATGTCGGCGATGATGGTCTGCGCCAGCGCCATCAAGCCGCCGCCGCCCAGCCCCTGCAATGCGCGGCCGAGCACCAGCACGGTCATGCCCGGCGCGAGCGCGCAGACCAGCGAGCCTGCGACGAACACGGCGATGGCGATCAGCATCATCGCCCGCCGGCCGTGGATGTCGGACAGCTTGCCATAGAGCGGCGTCACCGCGGTGGCGCTGAGCAGGTAGGCGGTGGCGACCCAGGACAGGTCGCCGAGATCGTGGAAATGCCGGCCGATGGTCGGCAAGGCGGTGGCGACGATGGTCTGGTCGAGCGCGCCGAGGAACATCGCCAGCATGATGCCGAGCACGATCGTGCGCACCTCGGGATGCGTCAGCGGGCGCGGCTCGGGCCGCGCATGCGGCGTCGGGTGCTTGGGCCTGGTTTTCATCAGGGGCGCTTGATGCCGCGCGGGCGGGCGCTTGGCAATGGCCGCCGGCGCGGGGGTGCTATGATTGCGCCATGCGAAGCTTTGCACCGGGCCTGGCGTTATGGCTCGCTTTGATGCCGCCTGCCGGCGGCGCCGGGCGCCTGCCGGCAGGCTTCGTCTATCTGCGCGACGTCGATGCCGGCATCGCCCAGGAGATGCGCTACGCCGGGGCCGACAATTTCACCGGCCGCCCCCTGCCCGGCTATGGCGCCGCCGAATGCGTGCTGCGGCGCGATGCCGCGCAGGCGCTCAAACGCGTCGAGGCCGATCTCGCGCGCGCGAATCTCGGCCTGAAAGTCTATGACTGCTACCGCCCCGTGCGCGCGGTCGCCGCCATGGCGAACTGGACAAGGCAGCCGGAAAGCCCCGGCGCGCCGGCCAGGCGCTTCTTTCCCGGCGTGGAGAAAAGCCGCCTGTTCACGCTCGGCTACCTCGCCGCGCATTCGGCGCATTCGACCGGCACCGCCGTCGATGTGACGCTGATCGAGCGCCCGCCGCGGGCCGCCGCCTTGGAGCGCAACGCCGCCTACGGCCCCTGCACCGCGCCGGCGGCGCAGCGTGCGCCGGACAATTCGCTCGACATGGGCACCGGCTTCGACTGCTTCGATGGCAAGAGCCGCACGCTGAGCCCGGCGATCTCGCCCGACCAGGCAAAGCGCCGCGCGCTGCTTGTCGCCGCGATGCGCCGGCGCGGCTTCCACAATTATTTCCGCGAGTGGTGGCACTTCAGCTATGGGCCGCGCCCGGCCGGCGCCTACGATTTTCCAATTGCGCCGCGGTAGATTTCCTCCGCCGGCACGCCGGTTTGCTGCTCGGCCACCAGCGCGTCGAGCTTGCGCGCGAGCGAAGCACGCAGCGCCTCGATGTCGAGATCCGGCGGCAGGCCGTCGTCCTGCGTGGCCGCACCGCCGGCGCCGGTCACCTCGGCGGCACCGAAGGCCGAGAGATCGCGCAGCGTGCGCGTGAGCATCGCCAGCATGCGCACGTCGCGCTCGCGCTCCGGCGTTGCGCCCGCGGGAACGGCGAGCCGCTGCTCGATGTCGAAGACCTGCCGCTCGGCGGTGCGGTAGAGCCGCGCGACGAGCGAGACGTGGCTTGCGGAAAGCGGCTTGCGGCGCTTGCCGACGACGACGCGCCGGCGCGAGATCGGCGGCAGCCGGCGCCCGCTTTCTTCGTCATGCGGGCCGCCATCGAGCCAGTAATAGAAGGTGCCGAGGCTCATGTCGCAGGCGGCAAGGATGCGCGAGACGGTGAATTTCTGGATGTACATGTCGCGTGCGCGCTCGATCTGTTCGCGTGACGGCGGGCGGTAGGGATCGGGGCGGATGGAGGGAGCATGCGGCATGGCAGGAAGCTAAGGGAGGCCAGGCCCGGCGTCAAGGATTATATTCCTTCCTCTGAATCAGGCAGCTTCCAGCCGGGCCAATTCCTGCTCGAATTGGAAGCGGAGCTGGGCGCCCTCTTCTTCCGGCAAGAAGCCAGTCATCTGCGGAACGATGGTGCGATAGAGCGAGAGGCGGCCCGGCCCCCACGGGGTTTTATCCGCCGCGCGCGCTTCGGCCAGAATTTTATGCAGCCGCGCGCGCACCTTGTCGGGATCGGGGCGGTAGGCGGGCGTAGCCTCGACACCGAACAGGTCGCCCTGACCTTCGCGCTCAAAAAGTCCTTGTTCGTCGCCTTCTGCCATAATTGCCACGCCCTCCGAACGAACCAACGCGGATAATGCGTATTGCAATGAGTCGGCGCGAGGGCAGCCCCGGCACTTATCCCCGCTAGGCTCAGTTATCCCCGGTCCGGAAAGGCTTTTTTGTAAGCCATGTCGATTTTCGCCATCTGTTCGATGGTGAAGGCGAGGCTGTCGGCAATGGCGGCGACGTGGTTGATTTCGTCGAGGGACAGGTTCCGGCCCTTGCGCGACTTCAGGTATTTGTCGAGCACCTGATACCCGCCGATGTGGAAACCCCACACCGCCTCCGGCACCGGCTTGAAAAATTGGGTCTTGTTGATCGAGATGGCCTGCTCTGTCGACGAATACCGCACGGCCTCGACCGCGTAGTCGCCCTTGCCATTGAAATTCGCGAGACCCTTGCGCGGCAGATCGCGCAAGAGATGCGCCTGCACAAGGTCCCAGCCGAGTTCCGAAAGCTGTTCGAAGTCAGCGGCATGCTTTGGGAATGGGATGCGCGGGAACTCACCACGCAGGAAATCAGCATATTCGGTGCGGTAGCTTGCCGCATGAAGGATCGCATATAGATAACCTAGGATTTCTTCGGCGGTAAAATGGTGCCCGTATTGGGAATCGATAAAAGATCGGAATTCAGGTGAAAAGTTTTCGGTCTTCCGATTTGGCTCGGTCGTCTTCGGCAACAACCACAACGGAAATGTGAAATTTACTTCTTTGCTAGAAACGGCATGATGACTGATAGGCTTATCCGAAATCAGAACGTGGCTCCACAAACCGCTGATATCCATTTTCCGGATTACGTTTAGAGCAATGTTGTTGTCCATCAACATGTGTTGCATGATGCGTTCGCGTCTATGTACGGCAACGTTGCGATCCCATACTGTCCAGCGCTCGTCGAATGGTTGGTAAAGAACCGGCACAGTGGCGTTAGAAAGATTGATTTTTGGAAGCTCCTCTTTGGCGCGCTCGTAACTCCACTGGTCCTGGGAGCATAATTTCCACACGCGCCTGGCTTCTGCCTCAGTATCCGTCGAAAGAAGTTTATTCACCTTCTCACGTGCCTCTTCGGCAGTGAACGAGATGGCAAACTTATCGTGTGTTGTGACAATGCCGGGGGCAGGATCGCCACTTCGCCCAAAGATCGTGGGGACCGACCAAAATTGTCGATATTTGACGCCGAGCTCGAGATTTTGTGGTCTGAATAACCAATCTGGAGAGCGGGGCTCTAATCGTGTCCAAGGGACGGTGGATTTGGTGGCGGATGCAACAAATTGATACTTCGCGAGCCGGATACCCCAAAGATCACTGTGCCAAACAGCCTTTTCGAGATCCGGCCGCCTAACAAACAGGCTGATCGCCACCCCTTGCTCGATATCAAATACGTTCTCGTCTTTTGTTCCGTCTGCTGATCGTTCTTTGCTTCGTGCATTGCCGTGTAGGTCAAGCACGTAAATCTGATCGAAAGTCGCCATAAGGGATTTCCGCATCCCTTTAAAGGTTGGATTATCTAGCCAGCGATGATTCGTAATAATCCCGACCACACCTTCTTTAACAGCATCCATTTTTAGCTGGGCGAAGCGTACGAATTTTACATAATCATCTTGAAGCCATTTGCCTTGCGCCGGTTTCGCTAGTTCTGGAAAACCTTCTCGATACTTAGAAATCTCGGCAGTGATCCAAGCGCCCTTGTTCTTTGAATGACCAGAATACGGGGGGTTGCCGGTAATAACTAGAATCGGCTGGTCTTTCACTGTCTGGGCGGCTTCGGCTTCTTCGGTAATCGCCGGCAGCAAGAAGTTTGGTTCTGGGTGAATTGGCTCAAGCGTATTGGTTAGAAAAACCTGAAGGCGCTCGCCGTCCTTCAGCGGGTGATTTTGGTCATTGAGATATTGCGATAGCTTTAGATGAGCGATTGTATAGGGAGCAATCAAATATTCGAAGCCGAACAAATTCTTCAAGATGTGCTCGCGCACGATGAGATCGGCGCGGCCTGAGTCCGGACCGCCGATGTTATCGAAGATGCGCTGGAACGTCTCCAAGAGAAACGTGCCGGTGCCGCAGGCAAAGTCAAGCACGGTCACGCGTTTGTTGTCGGCGAGACCATCGGGGATATTGAAACTCTCCTTCAAGATATCATCCACCGCGCGCACGATGAAATTCACGATCGGCGGCGGCGTATAGTAGACGCCACGGCCCTTACGAGTGGCAGCATCGTAGGCCTTCAGATAGTCCTCGTAGAAATAGATGAAGGGGTCGCGCTCAAACAGACGGTGCTCTTCTTCGTCGCCGGCTCGAACCTTGCGGCTGATCGCCTTGCGGTGGCGAAAGGAAAGGTCCTCGTGAATTTCCGCCAGCTTCAAGTCGTTGACGATGGACAGCACCTCTTCGACCACCCAGCGTACGTCGCGATATTCGGGCTTCTCAAGTTCGGTAAGGAAGTCGACCAACTCGCGAATGAGCCGGAATGACCCCGGCACGTATTCTCGTGCATTGTGCAGCGTGATCGGATGCGAATCCGAATTGAGCCGCGCCAGAAAAAGGCCGTAGGCCAGCATCTGCGCAAACGCGTCGGCGAAATCATTAAGTGTCAATTCATGAAAGACCTGATCGCGGAAGATTTGGAAGAGTCCGTAGAGCCGCCCTTCCTTGTGCTCGCGTTGCTGGCGGACCAGTTCTTCGCCGAGATAGTCGTGCAGGAGCTTGCTGCGCGTCGCGAGTGCCAGGGCAAGCTTCTGCGCGCTGCCGATTCCTTCAGGCGCGCTGGAGAAAAATCCCGACAGCAGCTTTGCAACTGCTTCGACTCGATCTTCACGCGGACGGAATTTGCGATTTTCGATATCGGTCGCGTGGCAAAGCCGCTCACGCTGCGGCGGGCCATATCTATTGATCCAGATGAAGTCCAGATAGTCAGTCAGAACGATATTGCCGGATAGGCTCTTGTATTTTTCGATCTGCTCTGACTTGAGGACCTTGGTGAGATTTTCGTCGATACCCTTGTTCTCGACATAGCCGAGGATGAGCCCGCCCTTCATGATCTTGAAATCCGGCGCGCCCTTGTCGGCGACGCGCTTTGGCTCATGCTGGACCTTGATCCCCTTCTCCGTCGCGTCCGCGATCTGCTCGAGCAGCGACTGGAGCGCGGCACGGTCGCTATGCTCGGTCTTGTCGTCGAGAGCCGTTTCGCGCAGCGCCAGAAGGTAGCGGTCGAAAAGGTTTTTATCGGCCATCCGGCGTGTCCTCCGATTTAGACGCTACCGGTGCGGGAATTTTGGAGCAAGGTCCGGGTTAGGACTTCCGAGTCACCTTGCCGGCGCGCGTGCGCGCCCCCTTCGGCCACTTGCCCGGCCACGCGACGATAAATTCCTCCAGCCGGTCGTCCGGCACATCCTTCTCGCTTGCCGCGACCCGTCCGCGCACGGAGACGCCGGCCTCGTGCACCGTCTCCGCGCTGCCGGAAACCAGCGGGTGCCACCAGGGCAGATCGCCGCCGTTCGCCACGATGCGGTAGCCGCAGGTCGGCGGCAGCCAGGCGAGGCGCGTGACGTTGCGCGGGGTGAGCCGCACGCAGTCCTTCACGCGCGCGGAGCGGTGCGCGTAGTCGCTGCAACGGCAGCTTGCGCCGTCGAGTAGGCGGCAGCCGACATCGGTGAACACCGTCTGGTTGGTGTCCTCGTCGGTCAGCTTGTTGAGGCAGCAGCGGCCGCAGCCGTCGCACAGGCTCTCCCATTCGGCGCGCGTCATCTCGCCCATGCGTTTGGTGCGCCAGAACGGGGCGGGTCGATCGGGCATCGCGGGTTCCCTTCTGCCGGCCTTGTAGCGCGTGGCGGCGATTCCGTCATGCGCGGGAGTGGCGGGCGCCGGCCGCGGTTGTTCCCCGCCGCGGGAACAACAAAAGGGCGCCGACAGGCCATTTTTTACCGCAATTTCCGTTCACCTTGGCGGGTATTAACCGGACCGGCAGCCTTGGCCCTTATCCTGCCGATCGGCTAAAATTGCCATCCAGGGGCGAGCCGCCCCCCGTTGCGAACGAGCGAGACCCCTTGCGCGACCTTTTTCCGGCCGACTGGAAGCCCAGGATCAAAAAGCTGCTGCTCGGCGTCGACGCGCGCGTCGATTCCGGCCTGTTCCGCGGCTTTACCGGCCTGCGCGAGAGCTATGAGCGCTTTTCCACCTTCATGGACCGCTTCCACGTCGCCGGCTGGGCGCGCTGGCTGAGCGAGCTTGCCTCCGAAGGGGCGACGCTCGGCACCGCCGGCGCGGTGCTGATGCTGGCGCTCGCCATCCCCGCCTTTCGCGAGACCTCGGACGACGACTGGCTGAAGAAGTCGGAACTGGCGGTGACCTTCCTCGACCGCTACGGCAACGAGGTCGGCACCCGCGGCATCCGGCACAACGATTCGGTGCCGCTCGACCAGTTTCCCGACGCGCTGATCAAGGCGGTGCTCGCCACCGAGGATCGCCGCTTCTACGACCATTTCGGCATCGACATCAGCGGCACGATGCGCGCCTTCCTCACCAATGCGCGCGCCGGCGGCGTCGTGCAGGGCGGCTCCTCCCTGACCCAACAGCTCGCTAAAAATCTGTTTTTGAATAACGAGCGCACGCTCGAGCGCAAGATCAAGGAAGCCTTTCTGGCGCTATGGCTGGAAGCGCGGCTGACCAAGAACGAGATTCTAAAGCTCTATCTGGACCGCGCCTATATGGGCGGCGGCGCCTTTGGTGTCGACGCGGCGGCCCAATATTATTTCAACAAGTCTGCGCGCGACGTCAATCTCGCGGAAGCCGCCATGCTCGCCGGCCTGTTCAAGGCGCCGTCGAAATTCTCGCCCAATGTCAACCTGCCGGCCGCGCGCGCCCGCGCCAACGTCGTGCTCGACAATCTGGTCGAAGCCGGCTTCATGACCGAAGGCCAGGTGTTCGGCGCCCGCCGCAACCCGGCCACCCCCGTGGACCGGCGCGACGACCATGCGCCCAATTATTATCTCGACTGGGCCTTCGACGAGATGAAGAAACTGGTCGATACGTTTCCCAAATCGATGACCGAGCGCGTCTTCGTCGTGCGCACCGCGCTCGATCCGAATTTGCAGAATGCTGCCGATACCGCGGTCGAAAACTCGCTGCGGCAGTACGGGCAGGAATACAACGCCAACCAGGCCGCAGCCGTGCTCATGGCGGTCGACGGTTCAGTGCGCGCCATGGTGGGCGGCCGCGATTACGGCGCCAGCCAGTTCAACCGCGCCACCGACGCGATGCGCCAGCCCGGCTCGTCGTTCAAGCCCTATGTCTACGCGACCGCCCTCGAACACGGATTCAAACCAAGCTCGATCGTGGTCGACGCGCCAATCTGCCTCGGCAACTGGTGCCCGCACAATTACGGTCACGGCTATGGCGGCTCGATGACGCTGATCAACGCGCTTACCCATTCGATCAACACTATCGCCGTGCGCCTGTCGGTCGCGGTCGGCGACGGCAATCCCAAGCTCGGGCGCGCGCGCATCATCCAGACCGCGCACGATATGGGCATCACCACGCCCCTGCCCGACACGCCGTCGCTGCCGATTGGCGCGGACGCGGTCAAGCTGATCGACCACGTCGGCGCTTACGCGACGTTTCCCAACCTGGGCAAGGTGGTGAAGCCGCATGCCATCCTCGAAGTGCGCACCGGCGGCGGCGAACTGGTCTGGCGCTACGATCGTGACGGCCCGCAGCCGCACCAGGTTTTGCCGCCGAAGGTGGCGCAGGACATGATCACGATGATGAACAGCGTCGTCGAAAACGGCACCGGTCGGCGCGCGCGTCTCGACGGCATCGTTGCCGCCGGCAAGACCGGCACCACCAATGCTTACAGGGACGCCTGGTTCATGGGCTACACCGGCAACTTCGTTTGCGGCGTGTGGTTCGGCAACGACGATTATCAGTCAACCAACCGCATGACCGGCGGCTCGTTGCCGGCGATGACGTGGCACAACATCATGGAATATGCGCATCAGGGCATCGAGATCAAACAGCTTCCGGGAATACCCGTGCCGCACGATCGTCAGCCGACCGTTGCCGACAACAAAGCCAAGGCCAACGAGCCGGCGCCGCCGCCGCGCCCCACCGTGCTCACCAAACGCGGCGCCGACATCCTGGTCGATGTCGAGCGGATGATGGATGAAGCCAACCGCGCCATGGGACCGCCGCGCCCGACCGTTTCGACCGAAAAGAAGAAACAGGCCGCCGGACCGCTCAACGGCAATGCCCTTGCCACCGCGCTAGAGGGGCATGCGTTCGGCAGCAGTAACTGATTAGCCGCCCGGGCGTGCCCGGCGTAGTCTCCAATTCGCGAATCAAAGTCTTCACACCGCCAGCGGATCGAAACGTGCGGTTGCTTCTCGGATCGCTGTTTGCCCTCGTTGTCGCCGCTGTCGTCGGGCTCGGCGCGACCTATCTCGCGCTCACCCGGGGCGCCGCTTTCGGTCCGTTGACGATCGGCAGTTGGACGGCCTGGCCGAAAACCGGCACGGCGGATGCCGACCCTTACGCGCAAGCCGAGATCGCCCGCATCGGGCGCTTGCCGACAGCGCTTGGCGACGGCGTCGCCTTTACGGCGACGAGCGACGACAACGGCCGCAGACTTGATGGGAGATGCGACGTCGTGCTTTCCGGCGTCACGCCCGCAGCGCGCTTCTGGACACTTACCCTCTACCGCCCCGACGGCGAACTGGTGGCCAATTCGCTCAGCCGCTTCGGCTTCACCAGCCAGGAAATCACCCGCTTCGCCGACGGGAGTTTCCAGATCGTGGTGGCGCCGCGCGCCAATCCCGGCAACTGGCTGCCGACCGGCGGCATCGAGCGCTATATTCTTTTGCTGCGCCTCTACGACACGGCGGTCGGGGTTTCGACCAAAGCCGGCCGTGAAGTGCCCATGCCGGCGGTCAATGTCAGGAGTTGCCCATGATCCGATGGCTGCTCCTTCTATTGGGCGGCGCTTTGCTCGGCGGGATCGTCCACCTTGCGACGATCATCATTCTGCCGCGCACCGCCACGCAGGATGCCTATTCGCGATTGGCGCGCAGCGCCCCGGTCAATGCCGTGACCGCGCTCGCAACGCCATCGCCGGCCGCGGCCCCGATGCCGTTCATGGACCCGGCTTTTGCCAGCGCAGTTTGCCGCTACGATCTTTCGCAAGGGCCCTTGAAACTCAGCGTCCCTGTTAGCCCGGCCTACACCTCAGTTTCCTTTTATACGCGCTATGACGTGGCTTACTACGCCATCAACGACCGTGCCGCCGGACGCCGCGTGATCGAGCTCGATTTGATGACACCCGACCAGCACAATCAGATGCCGGAAGACGAGGACATCACCGCCGCCGACCGGCTGATCGTGGAATCCCCGACGCTGACCGGCCTGATCGCGATCCGCGCGCTGGCCCCGGAGCCCGGATTGATGTCGGTTGCACAAAACACCATCGCCGCCGCCAAATGCGTGCGCGCCGACGATGCAAACCGGCCCAATTAGTCAGCGAACCGTGACCAGGTTCTGCTCGCGGATCCAGGTCGGCGCGGGGCGCCGATAGCGCGCGATCTGCTCCTGCAACCGGTTGAGCATGCGCTCGACGTCGGCTGCCTGCAACGTCGGCGTTTCGATGACCAGACGCTCGAGCGCAAAACGATAGGACACGACGCGCTCGTCCAGCTTTCCGCGCACCATGGAAACGATCGCCGCATTTTCATTGATGCGCCGTTCGGCATTTCGCCGCTCGCTCGACGACAGCGAAGAGACATAACTCAGGCTCCGCTCGCGCTTGCGGTCGATGCCGAGGACGCGCGAGGCCGTTTCGAAAAACTGTGGCAGCCGCGTCGTGTCGTTGCGGATATCGTCGCTGAGCTTGGCGTAACGCGCCGCCGGCGAACGAAACCGAGACGACGCCAATTGGGTCGCATAGGCCGTGCGATCGAAAATCACCCGGCGGTCGGCGCCGGCAATCCCGTATTCGGAGATGACGGCGTACCATTGCTGGCGGTTATAAGGCGGCTCGATCAGCGGGTAAGCGAGATCACGCAATTCGCGTTCGTCGTCGGTCAGCTCGAAGCGCGAGGGCCAGGTCGCTCGTCCCGCGATGGCGTCGGTGGCGACCCAGTCGTGAATATCATCGCGCACCAGCGTGGGCCGCACTTCGCCGAAATCGCCGTTGGCACATCCTCCAAGCAGCGACAATACCGCCAAAGCGAAAATGCGCCAGCGCCAGATGGCGGCCTGCGTCACCGGCGATGGCGGATGTCCCATAAATGGCTCAAGGCCGGTTGATTTCAGCGCGCGATACGGCGGCGGCGGCGGCGGCCCGGAGTGCTGCCGCTGCCCGGTTCCAGGCCGTCGGATTCGCCAGGCTCCCGCTCGACTCGAATGACCGGAAGAATGATGACCGTGGCAGATTCCGTGTTGGCATCGACGTATTTGCCGCCGCGTGCGTAGCCCGCTTCGTCGGGGAATCGGATGACTTCGCCCATTGCAACCCCCTTGCCGCCGCGGCCTGAAGCCTCGTTCGGACCTGCCGGGTCGGCGCCTTGTTGCAATTAAACGGGCTGCAAGGTTAACGGTCTGCTAACGCGCGCCGACTAATCTGCGGCAACCTATCGGTAAAGCGTAGCCGCCATGTCGAAATCGTCCGCGTATCCTCCTCTCGACGGCTTGGTCGATCTTGCGTGCCGGGACGGCGTCGATATCCGCCCGACCCTGCTGCGCGTGCTCACCGACCTTTATGTGCAGAAGCCGGGCCATTCCGCCGAGGAAGAAATCCAATATGTCGAGCTGGCGCTGGGGCTGATCGGCACCGTCGACGCGCCGACCCGCGCCGCGGTGGCGGCAACCCTGTCGAATTACGCCGCGGCGCCTGCCGCCATCCTTGACACACTCGGCGCCCGCAAGGCGCAGCCGGCGATCGCGGCGGCGGCGCCGGCCAAGACCGAAGGCGAGCCGACACTAGGGAGCGATCTTGTCGAATTGTTCTTTGCCGCCAGCGCCGAGGAGCGCCGGTTGATATTGATCAATCTCGACGCGGTCGAGGAGACGGACATGCGCCGTCCGCCACCGGCCACGATGGAAACCATCCGCCGCCTGGAAGCCGCGGCCTTGCAGCGAAATCCCGACGAATTTGGCCGCCTGCTCGAACGCGCGCTCGGCCTCAGTCGGGAACTTGCCGAGCGGATCACGCGCGATGCCTCTGGCGAGCCGATCGTGGTTGCCGCGCGCGCGCTCGGCATGACGGCCGCCGTGCTGCAGCGGATTCTGTTGTTCCTTAACCCGGCAATCGGGCAATCGGTCGCGCGCGTCTACGACCTTGCCGGCCTGTTCGCCGAGCTTACGCCGGCCGCCGCGCAGCGGATGCATTCGATCTGGCGGCAATCGAACGCCCGCGTTCCGCCGCCGCACGCGCCATTGCATTGGGACGATGAGCGGCGCGACGCGCGTTCGCTGTCGACGCCGGCGCGTTACCGCTCCGACCGCGGCCGCGTCACGCAGCCCTCGCGCGCCAAGAATCACGGCAAATAGCGGGCGTCAAACCACCACATTGCCGTCGAGGAAATTCCGTCCGGCGCGGTCTTCCACCTCGATGATCCACACATCGGGATCGAATCGAATCTCCCGTTGCAGGCGAGCTTCGATATCGCCTTCCGTTGTCGGCTTGCCGCCGCCGAGCATTGCGCTGAACATGCGGTCGGCCGGCTGCGCCTCGTCGAAGGCCGTCTGCGGCGCCGGCCCATACAAAATGCCGGTGCCGTCGAGCAGGTTGATTTTGATGAAGACCGCGCCGGCCTCCTCGGCGCCGCGCCGGCGCACCGCGGCGAATGCGCCCTCGATATTGCAGCGGCGCAGATAGGCCGCCACCCAGATGCCGGATTTCAACCGCATGGCCTTCAGTAACACGGGGCCTTGGCCGTCCGCTATTCCAGCGGCCGCCCGGTCATGGCGGCAAGCTCGCGCATCAGCCCATCGGAGACCTGGCCGGTCACCGGCAAGCGGCGCTCGCGCTCGAACTTTTCGATGGCGCTTTGGGTCTGCGAATCGAGCACGCCGGTCGCCCTGATCTGGCCATAGCCAAAATCGGCGAGCGCGCGCTGGACAGCGATCACCTGCTTGGGCGGCGCGATCAGCTCGGCTATCGCGTCGCTGCGCGCGGGCAATGCGGCGCGGCCGGCCGGCGCCTTGGCATTGCCGGCAGCGATCGCGCGCAACAGGATTTCGTTTGGTTCCGCGCTCATCTTCGAACCGGCGGCCTGCAAGAAGTCGCGCGCCGCGGCGTCGGTCTTGCCGCCCCAGATGCCGTCGGCGGCGCCATCGTAGAAGCCCTTGTGGGTGAGCTCGCGCTGGATGTCGCCGACAATCTCGGCCTGGCTGCGGACCGACGCCGGCGGCGCAGCATTGGGTTTCGCCACGCGCGGGCGCGGCAGGACATCCGGCACCGGTTGCGCCGTTTGCGACCGCGTCGCAAAGATCGGCGCCGGGTGCGGCCCGTGTTGCAGGAACAGCGCGTTCAGGAATATCGCGAAGATGGCGGCCGTCGCCATCACGATGCCGACGAACTCGCGCGGATGACGGCTGATCGCGGCGGCGAGCCGGCCGGCGCCGCCGTTAAGTTCGCTCGTCTGCGCGCGCCGGCTGCGGTTACGCACTTTTCTTTGCCTGCATGGTGGCGGCCTCGGCGAATTCGCGCAGCCGATCGGTCACCAGTTGGATCGGTTTGGTGGCGGGCCGCTTGCCCTCGCAATCGATCGGCAGGCGCACGGTCACCCGCGTGCCGTGGCCGAGGCGGCTCTGGATGTCCATGTCGCCGCCGTGCAGACGCACTAGGCCCTTCACGATCGACAGGCCAAGGCCGGTGCCGTCGTGCCGCCGGTCATAGGCCGCGCGCGCCTGGAAGAACGCTTCGCCGAGCCGCGGCAGGTCCGCCTCGCCGATCCCAACGCCGGTATCCTCGACCGCGACCGCAAGCCGCGCGCCGTCACAGATTGCGCTCACGCTGACGCGGCCGCCACGCGGTGTGAACTTGATGGCGTTGGAAACGAGGTTGAGCAGGATTTGGTTGACCGCCCGTCGGTCGGCGACGATTTCCGGCAAATCGGCGGCGACGCGAACCTTCAGCTCGACGCCGGCCTCCTGTGCCTTCAATGCCAGCAGATCGCAGCAACTTCTGACCGCGGGACCCGGCACGAACGGCTCCGGCGTGATCTCGAAATTGCCGCTCTCCATCTTCGACATGTCCAGAATGCCGTTGACCACCGACAGCAGATGGTGGCCCGACTCGTTTATCAGCTTGGCATATTCGACCTTGCGCGAGGGATCGAGGCGCAGCGAGGCGTTACACAGCATGTCCGAGAAACCGATGATGGCATTGAGCGGCGTGCGCAGCTCGTGGCTCATGGTGGCGAGGAAGCGGCTCTTGGCGTTGTTGATACGTTCCGATTCATTGCGCGCGATCTCGAGCGCCTGTTCCTGCACCTTGCGTTCGCTCACGTCGCGCAGCACAGCCACCACCTCGCGTTCGCCGCCGCTCGCGGCACCGTTAGCGTGTTGCAGCGGACGGCAGCGCATTTCGATCCAGGCGAAGTGGCCGCCGGGCCGCTCCGCCGTGCCGGCGCGGCGGATGCGGAACTCGACCGAACGATCTTCGCCGAGCGCCGCCGCATCGGCGAGCGCGGTGAGATAGGCCGGCCTGTCGGCCACATGCACGCGGTCGAACAGTCCGTGACCGGCGAGCTCGCCGCCGCGCACGCCGAACAGCGGCTCGGCCGCGGGCGAAACGAACAGCACGGCCCCATTGGGTCCGTGCCGGGTGATGACGTCGGTCATGTTGCGCGCGAGCAGCCGATAGCGTTCCTCTTCGGCGTTGAGCAGTCCGGCGCTGGTGCGCGAGAGCTGCTCGGCGCCGAACGCAAGGCCGGTGGCGTAGAGCGCTGCGGAGATAATGCCGAGGGCGGCGAGCGCGCCGTGCTGGCTTGCGAGAGTAACCGCCGCGGGTTGCAGATCGAAAGTGCTCAAGCCGATCAGCAATCCGGCTGCCGTGAGCGCCAGGACCGCAGCCAGCGCCACCACGCGGCGCGACGCGGAAAGGGCCGCCTCCAGCGGAACGACGACGAGCCAGATCGCCGCAAACGACCCGATGCCGCCGGTACACCAGGCAACGACCGTCACCAGCCCGGTGAGCGAAAGCGCCGCCATCACCTGCGCTGCTTCATAGCGTCCGGTGCGCGAGAGAAAAAACGCGATCAGGATCGGCGCCACCAGCCAGCCGAAGACACCGAGTTCGAGCGGGCTCGGCGCCCCGCGAAAGGCGATATAGACGGGGAAACTGGCGAGCGCGGCGAAACTGCCAAGCAGGCGCGGCGCGATGAATGCGCGATGGCGTACCGCCATCAACGCTTCCCGCCGCGCCGATGGGTGCACCAGCGCGTCGACATAGCTCCATAGCGGCGTGAGGAAGCTCACGGTTCCTGTCCCACGTCTTTGACTGAACAGACGCGCCCCTTTTTGCTGCCGAAATCGTAGCCAGCCCCGCTTAAGCGAAAGCTAAGGCGGACCCCGAGCGGGACGCGCCGGCGCCGGCCGCGGTTTATTCGGGGGCGGTAAGTGGCTCCGATCGCCGGGCATGGTGAAATTTCGGTTGCCGCGCCCTGCCACCGCATGCGCGCAAGTCGCATATTATCGATGCGCTAACCATGCCGCGCGCTGGCAAAGGCGCGCACCACGCGGCAAACGCCCGGCGCTTAAACTTTTATTCGAATTCAACTCAGTCAAATTTGACAAAAAATCGCCGCGCATTCGCATCGATTTTACCAAAAAACCTCGCTTGAATGCCAACGACAGCTTCAAGCCTGTCTGCTACGGTTTAGTTCAAAGGCGGCAGAGTGGCCGCCGGGGAATACGGGTAGGTGCATGTTCTTTCTATTGCGTATGGCGTTTTGGTTGTGCGTAGTTTGCGTGCTCTTGCCGAGTGGCACGAAGACGGCCGCGCCGGAGGCCAATATCGATGCCAAACAGGCGGTGACGCTGGCGAGCGCCGCCGTCAGCGACGTGAGCGGATTCTGCGAGCGGCAGCCCAATGCCTGCGAGGTGGGCGGCAAGGTGGCCGTGGCGATCGGCCACAAGGCGGAAGCCGGCGCCCGCACAATCTACGATTTCATCACGACCAGGATCGCCGAGAAATCCGCGCCGGCCGACAGGACCGCCGCAAAAGTTATGCCGGTCTCGGCGCCCGGCCAGGGCACGCTGACCGCCTCGGACCTGACGCCAGCCTGGCACACGCCGGTGCCGCTGCCGCCCCGCCGTGAGGCCCGCACCGGCCGTCCCGCCGTCTGAACCGCGTATCCGTCGGCGTAATGCCGCGGGCAACGGCGCCCGCCGCAATCTTTTTGGCCATCGGCAGCCGCAAGCCTATATATTAGCGGCATGACGACGATCGATGAAATTGTCGAGAATTTCACCCTGCTCGAGGAGTGGGACGACCGCTACCGCTATCTCATCGAGCTCGGCCGCATGCTGCCGCCGCTGCCGGAAACAGCCCACACCGAAGCCAATAAAGTGCGCGGCTGCGCCAGCCAGGTCTGGTTGCTCACGCAGGTGAAGCCGGACGGCGCCGCCGGTCCGACGCTGACATTTGAAGGTGACAGCGACGCGCATATCGTGCGCGGGCTGATCGCCATTCTGCTGGCGCTCTTTTCCGGCAAGCACGCGCAAGACATCCTCGATACCGACGCCCTCGCATTGTTCGAGCGCATCGGATTGCGCGGCGGCCTGACGCCACAACGCTCGAACGGCCTGCGGTCGATGGTCGAGCGCATCCGCGCCGAAGCCAAGGCGGCGCTGGCGCCAGCGGCTTGACTATCTGCCGTCGACGCTGAAGCTCTCGCCTTCGGCGAGCCACGTCCTGATCGCCGCATGAGCCGGGCCGCGCACCTGCGCCGCGTAACCGTAATGCCGCGCCAGCCGGTCGAGCGCGAGTTGCAGCACGATCTTGGCCGAGCGTGACGGCCAGGCGCGCTCGCGCTCGATGTCCTCCAGGCCCTTGAGAAAGCAGCAGACGTCGAGCAGCAGCCCGCCGAATTCCGGCCCCGCCGCATCGAGCGCCTGGCGCACGCGCTGGCGCGCGGCAATCGTCGTATCGGTGAAAGTCGCGGCACGCTCGCTGCCGGCACCCCGGCGGCCGGACGCGATCGGGCTTGCCCAGTTCGAGGTGGTCCGCGGCATCATCTGGGCGCGGGTGAAATCGGCGCGCAGTCTTTCGCCGGCCTGCAACTGGTGCGGCTCGATCAAGGCACGGCCGCTGCGCCCGCGCCGGCGCGCGAGCCAGGCGAGCGGGCTTTCGGCTTCGTCGATGGTGACGCTGGCGCGGCCGCCTTCGGTCGCGATCTGCCGTTCGGCCACTTCGAGGTGCTGGCTGCGGAAACGGTCGACACCTGGGGCCGACGGCTCGCCCGCGCGGCTTGTGGCTTTTCGTGCAATTCCGCTCACGGCCGCACCCGCGGGCATGAAAGCATGCCGCGCATCAGGTCGCCGCAAAGTCCTTCCAGCGTCTGCAACGCGCGGTCGATCGCCGGATCGTCGCGGGCGTCCTCGATCCGCCGGCAGGCATAGGCGGCGGTGGTACGGTCGCGGCGGAACAGCCGGCCGATCGCGCCGTAGCGCAGGCCGAGCGACACATGGGCGAGGTACATGGCGCAGTGCCGCGCGAACGCCGTGGCGGGCGCGCGCCGAGACGGTGCCCGCAACTCGTCGACCGGCACCGCGAACGCGGCTGCCGTCGCCGCCTGCAAAAGCCAGCAGACACGCGCCGTGTCGTCTTGCGCCGGCTGTTCTCGCCGCGCCCGCCGCGGCCTGTTCGGAGCTTCCATCAGGGTCATGCAGGGCCTCCTTTGCTAGGATTATTTCCCTACATCATCGCCGAAATTTGGGCGCCGGGGATAAGTTCGGTGCGGCGAGGCTAGGCCACTGATATGGTTTGATTATTCGTCATTTCTACGGAATCGGTAGCGACGATTGTCCACACAAATAGGATTCTTATCCGCAGATATCACGGCGCGCGGGACACCGCCGCCGCGGCAGACCGCGGCCGCGATCTTATCCCCATGCGCGGTTGATGGCCCGATTACTTGGCGCGGCGGCGGCGCTGCTGGCCAAGGCCCATCTGCTTGGCGAGCTGCGAGCGCGCGGCGGCGTAGCTCGGCGCCACCATCGGATAATCGGCGCCGAGCGCCCATTTTTCCCGGTACTGCTCCGGCGTCATGTTGTACTGCGTGCGCAAATGCCGTTTGAGCGATTTGAATTTCTTGCCATCTTCGAGACAGACAAGATATTCGGGCGTGATCGATTTTTTCACCGACACGGCGGGCCGCAGCGGCTCGGAGGGAGCCTCCCCCGACTTTCCCGACACGCGGGCGAGCGCGGCATGCACCTGGTTGATCAGGCCGGGGATCTCGCTCGCCGGCACCGTATTGTTGCTCACATAGGCGGAAACAATTTCCGCCGTCAGCTCAATGAAATTTCCGTTGGCCGTCGTGTCGCTCATCGTCCGTGCCTTGCTGTATCTGTGCCTTGCTGTGGCGCGGCCGCCGCACGCGGCAGCCGGCAAATCGAACAAGCGTGGAGACATCGCCGCGGCGCACTCGATGTCATAGACTTACGAATATCGAACTCGCAACTTGATATGCTTTGAATATTACTATTTGGGACAAGTCGCCGCAAGAAGAAGTACAGCGAAAAACGCGGCTACACTTTGATGTTTCAGGTTCGCCCGCGTGTCTTGACTGGGGCTGCCGCGGCCGGCGCAACGCTCAGGCGCGCGATCGCTAGGCGTGTTTGGCGAGGTGATCGCGTAGTTCGTTGATCGAGGCAAAATGAAGCGTGCCCTGCGGCAGTTCGGCTTCGATCGAACCGTCGATGTAGAGCGTGTAGCCCATGCCATCGACCACGCCGGATTTCAGGATCTGGACCGGCGGCGCCTTGACCGGAGGCGCATTGACCGGCGGCGGCTCCACCGCTTGTACGGCGGCGGGCAGTTCCGGATGCGGTTCCTCGAACCTCGGTTCGGGGTTGGGCTCATCGATGAAGGAGCGTTTGGCTGCCTTTGATTCCGCCGGCCACATGCTGTCGAAATAGTTTGTCGCCGCCTGACGTTCTGGCGGCGAGGCCGGCGGCGGAAACCGCCAGGAGGCCTCTTCAAAGCTCGGCTCGACGTGTTTTTCGGAAACCTGTGGCGCGGGCTCGCCCAGATCGACAGGCGCGCGTCCGATCGAGGGCTGCTGCGGCGACAGCGAAACCGCCTCGTATTCGGTAACCGCAACGGCGGGGATTTCGGGGTTTGGCAGCATGGGCGCAACCGATGCGTCGGCGCGATCCTCGGCAAGCATTTCGGCCGGTGCCGGCGTTACCTTGACGGGTTGCGGCTCGTGCCGCTCGGCGGCCGTCTTCGGCTTAGGCGGGAACGGTATCCGGTCATGTGCCGGGGCAGGTGACGTGCGGGGCAGCGGCTCGAACGCATCGGGCGAGCCTGCGGCATGCGCCGGCGCGCGATCGGCAAGCGTCTCGGCGATCCGCTTCAATTGCCCGATCGTGGCGGCAAGTCCGATGAGGATGAGGCCGCCAACCGCGGCCGTAGTTCCAGCGATGATGAGCGTATTGCCGAAGCTGAATTCATTGATCGGAATGCCGTAGCCGGCCATGCCGATGCCCAGCATGGTGACGAAGGCGCCAACGATGAATAACAGCACTGACATCCGCAAAAGGATCCTTGGTGAACCGCCGCTCGACATTCGGTCGGCAGGCCGGTAAGGCCTTCCAGCAACGCGAACTTTGGCCGTTCGTCGGCCAGCCCGCAACTGTTAAAGTTAATACGGAGGCAAATGGCCTCAAACTTGATTAACGCGCGGACCCACAAGGACCGCCGCCGGAAGGCCAATTCAGGGCATTTCCAAAGGCTTAGCTGACCTCGGCCGGCCCCTTGCCGGACGAGGCCGCCGCCTGGGCGTTGCCCCGGCACGCGCCAGCGCCTAATTAACTAAGCTAAGGAACTCGCCCGGGACATTCCGGTTTCATACGATACCGGCCTATTTCCCCAACATCGTTCATGAATCGAGGAGGACCCGATGTCATTCACGCTGCCCGAACTTCCCTACGCCTATGACGCCCTGGCGCCCTACATGTCGCGGGAAACGCTCGAATATCATCACGACAAGCATCACAAGGCCTATGTCGACAACGGCAATAAATTGCTGGCCGGCAGTGGGCTCGAAGGCAAGTCGCTGGAGGACATCGTCAAGGGCGCGTTCGGCAAGAATGCCGGCCTCTTCAACAACGCCGGCCAGCATTACAACCACATTCATTTCTGGAAATGGATGAAGCCCGGCGGCGGGGGCGACAAAATCCCGAGCAAACTCAAGGCGAAAATCGATTCCGATTTGGGCGGCGTGGCCAAGATGAAGGAGGATTTCGCCACCGCCGGCGCGACCCAGTTCGGCTCCGGCTGGTGCTGGCTCGCCGTGAAGGACGGCAAACTCACCGTCACCAAGACGGCGAACGGCGAGAACCCACTGGTACACGGGGCTGTTCCGGTGCTCGGCTGCGATGTTTGGGAACATTCCTACTACATCGATTACCGCAACCGCCGGCCGGACTACCTCAAGGCCTTCCTCGACCATCTGGTCAACTGGGACTACGTGGAAGAGATGTTCGTCGCCGCGAGCAAGTAAACCTCTCGCCGCAAGACCGGCTGATCGCGGCAGACGCCGGATTTCTTCCTGATGTTCCGCCGGACAATGTTCTTCGCGACCTAAATCGCGCGCATGATTCCCTGGAAGCAGGCGTCGAGCCCGAAACAGGCGGCAAGCGCTTTGCGCAACGCCGGTGAATCGTGCCCGTCGAGCGGCAGGTCGGAAAATCCGTGTCGGCGCAGCATGACCTGCGCGCGCAGGATCGCCGGCGTGCCGCCGAGGCTGATGGCCGTAACCATGTCGCCAGCCGCATTGTCGAAGCGGCGCAACCGCACATAGGTGAAGGCGCGCTTCGCCAGAATCTTCGCACGGTCGTTGTCGAACATCACATAAAGCGGCGAGCCGCCGGTCGTCGCCAGCACCGCGTCATAATCGCGCAGCGCCAATTCGCCGAGATCGGCCCGCGCATAAGCGTCGGCGCGCGCGGTCAAGAGGTCGAAACGGCTCGGCTCCAGCTTGATGGCGGCCGACAAATCGGCGACCGCGGATTGCGGCTTGCCGACCGCGAGAAACGCCTCGGAACGCCGCTCCAAAGAGTTCGCATTAGGCGGATTGTCGTCAACGACAAAGTTGAAGTCTTCGAGCGCAGCGGAATAATGGCCCAGCCGCATGAGCAGGGCAGCCCGCTGCTCGCGCGCAAAACGATGGTGCGGATGCTTGGCGATAACCGCCTCGAATTCGCGCAAGGCTTCAAGCTCGGCCGGCTTCGACAGCAACAGCCAGGCATAGGTCGCACGCACGTCGGGATCGTCGGGCGCAATTTTGCGCGCCAGCGCGAGGTCCGACTCGGCGCGCGGCAGGTCGGCGAGCGTCAGCGATAGCCGCGCCGACAACAGGCGCGCCTTCAAGTCATTTGGCGCGATGCCGAGCGCCAGTTCGGTTTCGGCCCGCGCCTTGTCGAAATCCTGCATGTCGATAAAGAACCAGGCGCGATCGAGCCGATTGGCAACACGCTGGGCGTTGTCGGGCGCTTTCAACACTTGCGGTTCGGGGCACGGCGTACCGCGGTGCGACCGATTTGCCATCAAGCAGCCCGTCACATGCGCCACGAGCGGCCCTGCCCCCAGGTCGCTTTGCCGCATCGTCACATCTATGGCCATCGAATACGACGACGCCATCAGCGTCAAAATCGCGCCACCGATCAAAGGGTAAAATCTTTTCATCACCAACACCGTTCATCCAGCATGCAGGCGTGTACGGCGTCGTGCACCGCCGACGGCACATCGGAATTTGCGATCGCCGGCTGCAAATAGCCGAGCTTGATCAAGGTTTTGGATTTGCGGACGAGGAAACAGCAATCGGCGGTGACCGCGGCTTGGGCGTCTTTCTCCGCTTCGTCGGTGCGGTGAAGCGCACGCAACGCCAGGGCGCGCGACCAATAGGAACTGCCGGGGGTGTCGATCCGCAGTTCGAGCGAGCGCGTAAAGCTTGCGATCGCGCGCTCGTATTGTTTTGTGTAGAGGTAAACTTGGCCCTTGAGATTGTAGAGAACCGCCAGGTTGGGATCGTAGGACAGGGCCTTGTCGATATCGGCCATCGCAAGATCGAATCGCGAGCGATTGTAGTAATACCATCCGCGCCAGCCGTATGAGATGGCGCCGGGATCGGTCCGCACCAGATCGTCGAGCGCTTTGATCGACTCTTCAAAGCGGCCCATGGCTTCAAACATCGTCGCGCGTTCGAGCCGCGCCAGGGTCCGGTAGGACACCTGCTTGCCGCGAAATTCCGTGAACTCCTTGTCCAAGCCGTCACTATTGAGCGCGAGCAGGTCGTCCAGCTCTTTCATCGACTCGCGTTGCGCGCCGACATTCATCAAGAGCTCGAAGCGATGAAATCTCGCGACAACGGAACCGGGGTCCAATTCGACCGCCGTGTCATAGTCGAACTTGGCCGCGGCGTAGTCGTGGGTGACCAGCGCAACGGTACCGAGGGTATCGAAGGCTTCCGAGTTCTTGGCGTCCAAACTCAACGCCTGTTTGGCCAGATCGGACGCGGCGGCGTAGTCCTCTTTGTAAAAGGCGGCCGAGGCCCGGCGAACAAGTGGCTCGGGATCCTTCGGCGCCAGTTTGATCGCCTCGTCGAAATCCCGGATGGCGGCATCGATGTTCAAGTCACGGTGCAACGCACGGCCGCGCGTAAGCAACGCGCGCACGCGATCGGCGTCGTTGAGGTCGCTGCGGTCCAGGATGGATGTGCACGCGGCAATGGCGGCGTGCTTGTCGGCGCCGAATATCGGAACGGCGCAGCCGGTCCAATCGATGGCGGCGGCAGAACGCGCCATGGGCGCAAGCGCCGTCGCGAGCAAGGCGCTGATCGCGATATGTCGGCCGATGCTGCGCATGGAACTCCCGATGGTTGCAAGGCTACCGGGGTTCTCCTTCAGGCCTGTTAAATGCTTTACTCAAATTGTAGACGTCACGCTATGAATTCCGGCCGACGGTGCGCGACGCCCGGGCAGCTTGCCCTCGCCGTCAATTCGCCGGCAGGCGGTCGACGAATCCTTGCGCCTGCCGCGCCAGCGCCGCGAAGGACGGGTCGGCCGGCGCCCGCGCGGCGAAGCAGCGGCGGAAGGCGGCGTCGCCTTCTTCCTCGAGCCGGTCGCTCTGGCGGGTCAGGTTTTCGTCCTTCGATTGCGCGCGGATGTAGGCGTTCTGTTTTTCGATCGCCTGCTGCTCGGCGTCCTTCCAGATCTGCCGGCACGCCGCGATCGGCGCGATCCTGGCGCCGGCCGGCGCGCTCACCACGAAGACGCGGCCGCTTGCGATGACGGCGACCAGCAATTCGTCCGGCGTGCGCGGGCCGAGGCTCTGCGTGCGCGCGATCAGCATGGCGTAGGCGAACGCGGCGCCGGCGGGTTTCCTGACCGGCAGCTCGGCATATTTCGAGAAGGCGGAATCGGTCACCAGCGCCTGCGTATAGAACGCCTCCGATTTCAGCGCGGCCTGCGGCTGTTGCGGCACGTTCTCGATCTTCGGCCCCCACCAGTCCTTGTGCTCGACGAGCCAGTGCGCGAGCAGCGGCTCGGTGGTGACGACGATTTGCGTCCTGCCGTCGGCCGACGCATAGACGAGGCCGTCGATCAGGCCGAAACCGAGATCGCCCTGGAACAGACTGTCGAGGCTGATCTTGCCTTCGGCGGGGAAGCCTTCGATGGCGACCGGCCCGACGATCGAGCGCATCATTTTCGTCAACGCGGCGAGCGCCTCGTCGTGCTGCCGCAGGGTGCCGTCATCCATCTGGCGGGCATTGCTGAGCGAGGAGAATTTCGCGGTGTAGCCGTCGCGCGCGGCGAAATAATCGGCTTCCGGCGAAGCTGCCCAAACCGAGCTGGCCGCCAGCACCATAGCGATGAGAAGTGATTTCATGCGCGCGCCCCCACGCAAAAATCTCAACCCGATGCCCGACTATATCACGCCGGCCCTTTCTCGTCGGCAGCCCAGGTGAAGGTCTTGTAGTCGAAGCCCGCCTCGATGGTCGGCTTGACGATGGCGAAATACGGCGAAATGTCGAAATCGCGCGGCGTATAAAGCGAAGAATCGCGGATGTGATAAATCTCACGCCGCGCGCTTTCGCTTTCGACGCGGGTAATCGCCGGCAGGATGGGATAGGCGACCGAGGCGAAGGCCTGCGCGATCAGCGACGAGCAAATCAGCTTGGTCGGATCGCCGGAGCCAAGCGCGATCATGCGGCGCCGCCAGCGCTGCGGCACCGGCAGCGGCACCAGATAGCGCGCAAGGTCGATGATGTTCTTCAGGTCGTATTCGAGGCCGAGCCGCGCCACGGCATAGTCGCAGATGCTTTTGCTGTCCTCCGCCGACAGGCCGACCGGCCGGCAAATGCGGGTGTGGTACTGAAAATACCGCGACAGCGGAGAAACGGTGATGCCTTCGTCGAGGTTCGACTCGACCAGATCGCACGCCTCGCCGCTCGCGGAGATTTTGCCGGCGACCGGCCCGACGAAAAGCCCGGCATGCGACCAGGTCGACTGCGTCAGATATTTGATGATGCCGGAAATATGATTGCGGCCCTCGATCAGGAGAATGTCGCCGGGCCGAATATAGGCCTTGAGCGCCGCCGGATCGGTCGGGGTGAACGGCTCGTAGCCGGCGGCCGGCCTTTGCAGGTAGGCCGCGATCATGCGGCCGATGCGATCGAGAATCCATCTCATGGGTCTAGCCGCGCGTCACGAATGGGCGAATTGCCAATAGAGCTCGCGCGCCTTGCGGTAGAACGGGCCGGGCTGCAACGAACGTTCCCCGATGCGGTTGATCGGCATCACCTTGGAGGCGTTGCCGGTGGCGAAGATTTCGTCGGCCTGCTCGAAATCGGCGTAGCGCAGCACTTTCTCGATGACGGTGACGCCGGCCTCGCGCAACAGGCCGATCACGCGCATGCGAGTGATCCCGGCAAGGAAGGTGCCGTTGGGGATCGGCGTCAGCACGACGCCGTCCTTGGCCATGAACACGTTGGAATTGGCGAGCTCGGCGACATTGCCGGCGACGTCGCAGACGATGCAGTTGTCGAAGCCGCGCGATTTCGCCTCGAACAGCGCGCGCGCATTGTTCGGATAGAGGCAGCCGGCCTTGGCGTCGACCGGCGCGGTCTCAAAGGTCGGGCGGCGAAACGGCGACAGCGTGATGGGAAATCCTTCCGGCTTGCGCATCGGCGAATCGTACAGCGTCAGCGCAAATCGCGTCGAATCGGGATCGGGCGGCAGCGCCTGCGGCCCGGCGCGCTCGGCCCAATACATCGGGCGCACATAAAGCGTGGTGCCCTTGGGAAATTTCTTCATGCCGTCGCGGGCGAGGCCGGCGATTTCGTCGGCCGGCAGGGTCGGCTTGAGATACATGGTCTTCGCCGACGCGTTCACCCGCGCGCAATGCAGGTCGAGGTCGGGCGCCACGTCCTCAAATACGCGGGCGCCGTCGAACACCGAGGAGCCGAGCCAGATGGCGTGGGTGCGCGCGCCCCACATCAGCACATTGCCCTCATGCCAGTCGCCGTCGATAAAGGTCCAGGTGGCGGACAGGGTCGGGCTCGCGGCCATGTGATTGCTCCTGCGTGGCGGCTTCGACGCGCATTATGCTACGCCAGCCGCGACGCAAAATCCTATGCCAATTCCCGATCGGAGGAATCAATGTCCATTTTCGTTTTCGACGCCTACGGCACGCTGTTCAACGTGCACGCGGCGATTGCGCGTTTCCGCGCCGAGGCCGGGCCCGATGCGGAGCGGATGTCGGAAATCTGGCGCAACAAACAGCTTGAATATACCTGGACGCTGACGCTCGCCGGCCATTACGCGGATTTCTGGACGTTGACCGGACGGGCGCTGGATTTCGCGCTGGCGTGGGTGCCGTCGGTACCCAAGGCGCTCAAGCCGCAACTGCTCGAAGCCTATTTCCAACTCGACGCCTTCCCCGACGCGCGGGCGGCGCTGCGTGCGCTTAAAGACAAGGGCCACAAGACCGGCATTCTCTCCAACGGCTCGCCCGATATGCTCAAAGGCGCCGTGGACGGTGCGCGTCTCGGCGGCGATCTCGACGCCGTGCTCTCGGTCGACAGTCTCAAGATGTTCAAGCCGCGGCCGGAGGTTTACCGGCTGGTCACCGATCACTACCGATGTGAGCCGGCCGAGGTGACTTTCGTGTCGTCCAACCGCTGGGACGTGATGGCGGGGACCTCGGTCGGCTTCCACGGCATCTGGGTCAACCGCGGCAAGATGCCGGACGAATATTCCGATTTTCCGCCCAGGCAGGTGCTGGCCGACCTTAGTTCACTGGCGGCATCGGCCTAGCGGCCGGGGGTGGCGCGCTTCGCGACTTGCGCCTATATGCGCTGGACCCGCCACGGCCCCCCGCATGCAATCCATCATTTCCATCGCCGATCTCTCCAAGACCTATGCGACCGGGTTCCGGGCGCTCAAGGACATCAACCTCGATATCAGGCGCGGGGAAATCTTCGCGCTGCTCGGCCCCAACGGCGCCGGCAAGACGACGCTGATCGGCATCGTCTGCGGCATTCTCAATCCGACGCGCGGCTCGGTCACGGTCGACGGCCACGACATCGTCGCGGACTACCGCAAGACCCGTTCGCTGATCGGGCTGGTGCCGCAGGAATTGCACACCGACGCTTTCGAAAGCGTATGGGCGACGGTGAATTTCAGCCGCGGCCTGTTCGGCAAGCCGCGCAATCCGGCGCATGTCGAGAAGGTGCTGCGCGCGCTGTCGCTGTGGGACAAGAAGGACGACCGGATCATGACGCTGTCCGGCGGCATGAAACGGCGCGTGCTGATCGCCAAGGCGCTGAGCCACGAACCGCAGGTGCTGTTCCTCGACGAGCCGACCGCCGGCGTCGACGTCGAGCTGCGCAAGGACATGTGGCAGGTGGTGCGCGATTTGCGCGCCTCCGGCGTCACCATCATCCTCACCACGCATTACATCGAGGAAGCCGAGGACATGGCCGACCGGGTCGGCGTCATCAACAAGGGCGAGATCGTCCTGGTCGAGGACAAGGCCGAGCTGATGCGCAAGCTCGGCAAGAAGCAACTGATCCTGCATCTGCAAAAGAAGCTCGACGCGCTGCCGGCCGAGCTTGCCGGGCACGCATTGACGCTGGCCGCGGACGGGGCCGACCTCGTCTTCACCTACGACACGCAGGTCGAGCGCACCGGCATCACCGCGCTGCTCGCCGACCTTAACCGCGCCGGCATCCGCTTCCGTGACCTGGAGACGCGGCAGAGCTCGCTCGAGGATATTTTCGTCGGCCTGGTGAGCGAACGAAAATGAATTACCGCGCCGCCTTCGCGATCTACCGTTTCGAAATGGCGCGCACCGGGCGCACCATCTGGCAGAGCATCGTGTCGCCGGTGCTCTCCACCTCGCTCTATTTCGTGGTGTTCGGCGCGGCGATCGGATCGCGCATCACGCAGATCGAGGGCGTCTCCTACGGCGCCTTCATCGTGCCGGGGCTGATCATGCTGACGCTGCTGACGCAGAGCACGATGAACGCCTCGTTCGGCATCTACTTTCCGCGCTTCACCGGCACCATCTACGAAATACTTTCGGCGCCCGTGTCGTCGATCGAGATCGTGCTCGGCTACGTCGGCGCCGCCGCCACCAAGTCGATCATCCTCGGGCTGATCATTCTCGCGACCTCGTTTCTGTTCGTGCCGCTGCATATCGCGCATCCGCTCTGGATGCTGGCGTTTCTGGTGCTGACGGCGGCGACCTTCAGCCTGCTCGGCTTCATCATCGGCATCTGGGCGGACGGCTTCGAGAAGCTGCAAATCGTGCCGCTGCTGCTGATCACGCCGCTGACCTTCCTCGGCGGCACGTTCTATTCGACCAGCGTGCTGCCGCCGCTGTGGCAGAAGATCACGCTGTTCAACCCGGTCGTCTATCTGATCAGCGGCTTCCGCTGGAGCTTTTTCGAGATCGCCGACGTCAATGTCGGCGTCAGCCTCGCCATGACCTGCGTGTTCCTCGCTGTGTGCCTTGTCGCCGTGTGGTGGATTTTCAAGACCGGCTACCGGCTGAAGAAATAGCCAGGCCGCGCTAGCGCGCGTTGACCAGCGCCGGCAGCCACAGCGACAGCGCCGGCACGAAGGTCACCAGCAGCAGGACCGCGAGCATGACGCCGTAGAACGGCCAGATGCCGCGCATGACCTCTTCCAGTTTGACATTGCCCACCGCGCAGCCGACGAACAGCGTCGAGCCGACCGGCGGCGTCAGCAGGCCGATGCCGAGATTGAGCAGCATGATCATGCCGAAGTGAACCGGATCGACGCCGAGGCTGGTGACGACCGGCAGCAGGATCGGCGTGCAGATCAGGATCAGCGGCGCCATGTCCATCAGGCAGCCGAGCACCAGCAGCATGACGTTGATCAGCATCAGGATGACGTATTTGTCGTTCGACAGCGTGAGGAAGAACGCCGTGATGTGCGCCGGCATCTGCATCAGCGCCATCACGTAGCCGAACGAGGAAGCCATGGCGATCAGCGTCATCACCATGGCGACCGTCTTGAGCGTACGATGCACCAGCGCCGGCAGGTCGCGCCAGCGGTAATCGCGATAGATGAACATGGTGACGAAGAAGGCCCAGACGCAGGCCATGGCGCCGGCTTCGATGGCGGTAAAGATGCCGAGCAATATGCCGCCGATGATGATGACGATGGTAATCAGGCCCCAGGTCGCATCGATGGTGATCCGGACCGCCTGGCGCAGCGGCACCGCATCGCCGCGTGGATGGCCGTCGCGGTAGGCGATGAACAGGCAGAGCATCACCAGCGTCAGACCGAGCAGCAGGCCGGGCACGACGCCCGCCATGAACAGGCTGATGATCGAGATGGTGCCGCCGGTGGCGAGCGAATAGATCACGGCATTGTGGCTCGGCGGCACCAGGATCGCCTGCAACGACGCGCTGATGGTGACGTTGGTGGCGAACACCCGCGGATAGCCGACACGCTCCATCTGCGGGATCATCACCGAACCGATCGCCGAGGTGTCGGCGACCGAGGAGCCGGAAATCCCGCTGAGGAACGTGGTGGCGAGGATATTCACCGCCGACAGCCCGCCGCGCACGCGCACCAGGCCGACCAGCACATTGGCGAACGCCACCAGCCGGCGCGCCATGCCGCCTTCCGCCATGATGGCGCCGGCCAATACGAAGAACGGAATGGTGAGCATCGCCACCTTGCTCACGCCGTCGGAGATTTTCAGCATCACCGCCTCGGGCGGGATGCCGATCCATAGCGCGCCGGCGAGCGCGCCGAAGCCGAGCGAATAGGAAATCGGCATGCCGATGACGAAGCAGAAGAACAGCGTGCCGAGCAGGATGGCGATGTCCATGGCGGCTACTCGAACGCCGCCGGCGCGCCGGGATCGCCGGCGGCAGGTACCGCGGGCCGGCCGATCAGCAGGTGTTCGGCGATGAACAGCAAAGTGGCGGCGCCGCCGCACGGGATCGGCAGGTAGGTGACGCCGGTCGACAGAAATGGGAACTCGGCGATGCTGTTGTACCAGGTCGCCTGTACCAGCCCGATGCCATAAACGAGCATGAACAGCGCGAACACCGCCATCAGCCCTTCCACCGCGAAATCGCAGCCGCGCCGGACGGCCGCCGGCAACAGGTCGGTTGCCACCGTCACATTCATGTGGGTGCCCAGCCGGTAGCAGGCGGCCGCGCCGAAAAAGGTGAGCACGATGGTGAGCAGCACCGCCATCGGCTCGGGCCAGGAGGCCGCGCTGTTGAGCACATAGCGCGTATAGACCGCCCAGGGGATCACCGCCGAGATCAGCACCAGCGCAACCCCAGCGATCAGCACGCAAAGGAAATAGAGCGCATCCATCGCTTTGCGGAACTGGGCGGCCATTGATCGGTCACGCGGCTGGGCTGGTCTTTCGGCCGTCATGCCCGGCCCCGTGCCGGGCATTCACGTCATTGCGATGCGCGATCAGGCCGCCGATGGCGGGGGCGAGCCCGGCCACGACGCCTTGCCTCACTTCACGTCCTGGATGCGCTTGATCAACTCGGCAAACCGCGGCCCGTATTTGTCCCAGACCGGCTTGACCGCCTGCTGATAGGGCGTTTTGTCGGCGACCGGAATGATGGTGACGCCCGCGGCCTTGGCTTTCTCCATCGCCTTGGCCTCGTATTCCTTCCACAGCTTGCGCTCGTCCATCTGCGCCTCGCGGGCGAATTTTTTCACCAGCGCCTGGTCGTCCTTCGACATCCCGTCCCAGGCCTTCTTCGACATCACCAGGATTTCCGGCACGATCAGGTGCTCGGTCAGGGTGTAGTATTTCGCCGCCTGATAGTGGTTGTCGAACACGAAGCTCGGCGGGTTGTTTTCGGCGCCATCCACGACGCCCGTTTGCAGCGCGTTGAACACCTGGTCGTAACCCATGGCGACGCCGTTGCCGCCGAGCGCATTCATCATGTCGACGAACATGGGATTGCCCATGACGCGGAACTTCATGCCCTTGAGATCGCCGATCGTGTGGATCGGCTTCTTGGTGTCGTAAAGCGAGCGAGCGCCGGCATCCATCCAGCACAGCGCGATCAATCCGGCTTTCGGGTTGTTCGACACCTTGTCGAGCAGTTCCTGCCCGATGGGACCGTCGATCACTTCTTCCATATGCGCGGTATTGCGGAACAGAAACGGCAGATTGAACACGTTGAGGTCGTCGATCACCGGCCCGAGCGCGCCGACCGAGACGCGCGCGAGCTGGATGGCGTTGACCTGCGCCTGCTCGATCGCTTCCTTTTCGCCGCCGAGCTGCATGGACGGATACATCGCGACGCTGATGCGGCCCTGCGTCGCGTCGGACAGTTTCTTGCCCATGCTCTCGACCGCGGCGACCGTCGGATAGCCGGCCGGATGCACGTCGGAAGCCTTGAGAACCATTTTCTGCTGAGCGAACGAGGCTGTAGCCGAAAGCGCGATCGCCGCGGCCAGCGCGCCGCAAGCGAGCGAAAGCCTGCACGACATCATGATGGCAACTCCTCCCCAGGTTATTCGTTCTTATTGCAGCTTAGCCATTGCAGGCGGCGGGGCGATTTGATCGCCAAAGGCCCGCCTGTTACTGATCGCGTCGATGATGGCCTTGGCCAAATCCGCGGGTCAAGGTGCCGGATGGAAATCTTGCATGACAGCGCGAGCACACGAATGAAAAAAATCCTTGTTACCGGAGCGGCCGGGGACCTCGGCACGCGCCTGCGCCAGCCGCTCGGCGCCGCTTTTCCCGGCCTGCGCCTGAGCGACATGCGCAAGCCGCAAGGCATCGGCGCGAATGAGGAGTTCGTCGCCGCCGACCTTGCCGACTACGCGCAGGTGGAAAAAATCGTCGCCGGCATCGACGGCATCGTCCATCTCGGCGGCTATTCCGTCGAGGGTCCGTGGGACACCATCCTCAACGCGAATATCGTCGGCTGCTACAACCTGTTCGAGGCGGCCTACCGCGCCGGCGTCAAGCGGGTGGTATTCGCCTCCTCCAATCATGCGATCGGCTTCTACCGCCGCGACCAGCGCATCGGCGTCGACGTGACCGTGCGCCCGGACAGCCGCTACGGCTTGAGCAAGGCGTTCGGCGAGGCGCTCGGCGCGCTCTATGCCGACAAGCACGGCATGCGCGTGGCCTGCATCCGCATCGGCAACGTGCAGGATGCGCCGCCCGACCAGCGGCGGCTTTCGATCTGGCTCAAGACCGAGGATCTCGTGCAGCTCATCCGGATCGGGCTCGAGCACCCGGACATCCGCTACGAGATATTCTACGGCGCATCCGACAACGCGGCGGGCTGGTGGGACAACAGCAACGCGAAGCGCTACGGATACCGGCCGCAAGGCCGCGCCGAGGATTTCCGCGAACAGGCGATGGAGGCACAGCGGAAACTTCCGGCCGATCCGGTCGGCGCGCGCTTCCAGGGCGGCCCGTTCTGCAGCAATGAATACGATGCCGACCGGCTAAAGTGACGCCGCGCTAGGCGGCGAGCGCGTGCAGGATGCGCGCCCAGCTGCGGATGCCCTTGTGGAAGCAGCGCAGGTCGAACTTCTCGTTCGGCGAGTGCACGCGGTCGTCGTCGAGCGCGAAGCCGACCAGCAGCGAATCCATCCCCAGCACGCTCTTGAAATCCGCGACGATCGGGATCGAGCCGCCGGCGCCGATCGCCACCGCCTTGTGGCCCCATTCGTCGGCGAGCACCTCGCGCGCCTTGTTCAGCGCCGGATTGTCGAACGACAATTGTAGCGCCGGCGCCAGGCCGAAATTGCCGAACTCGACCTTACAGTCGGCAGGCATGCGGGCGCGCACGAAGGCGCGGAAGCCGTCGCGGATTTTCTCCGGGTCCTGCGCGCCGACCAGGCGGAATGACACCTTGGCCGAGGCTTCGCCGGGGATGACCGTCTTGGCGCCCTCACCCGTGTAGCCGCCGATGATGCCGTTGATCTCCGCGGTCGGACGCGTGGTGATCTGCTCGATGAGCAGACGGCCTTTTTCGCCGACCGGCGTCTTGAGCCCGATGGGGCCGAGGAACTTCTCCGGCGTGAGATCGAGCGCCTTGAGATCGGCCTTGATGTCGGCCGGAAGATCCTTCACGCCGTCATAGAAGCCGGGGATGGTGACGCGGCCGTTGTCGTCCCAAAGTGCGCCGAGGATCGTGGCCAGCAGCCGGATCGGGTTCTGCGCCGCCCCGCCGAACACGCCCGAGTGCAAATCGCGGTCGGCGCAGGTGATCTTGACGTCCTCATAGACCAGCCCGCGCAGCGAGGTGGTGACCGCCGGCGTGTCGCCGTCCCACATGGCGGTGTCGCAGACCAGCGCCAGGTCGAGCTTGAACTCGGCGGCGTTGTCGCGCACGAATTTGAACAGGTTGCGGGACCCGCACTCCTCCTCACCCTCGATCATCGTGGTGATGTTGAGCGGCAGCTTGCCGGTGACTGCCTTGAACGCCCGGCAGGCCTCGATGAAGGTCATCGCCTGGCCTTTGTCGTCGCAGGCGCCGCGCGCCACGATGATCTTGCGCCCGCCGGGCAGCGTCTCGATGCGCGGTTCGAACGGCGGGCTCTTCCAAAGGCTCAGCGGATCGACCGGCTGCACGTCATAATGGCCATAAAAAAGCACGCGCGGGCCGGCAACGCCGTTCGCCTTGCCCACGACCACCGGATGGCCCTCGGTGGGGCGGACTTCGGTGGCAAAGCCGATACCGGTGAGGTCAGCGGCGACGTGCTCGGCCGCGGTCCGGCATTGTTGCTTGTAGGCCGGGTCGGTGGACACCGAGGCGATGCGCAGCAGCGCGAACAAGCGTTCGACGCTCTGGTCGATGTCCTGGTCGATGCGGCTCAGGACCGCGTCGAGTGTGCTCATAGCGGCTTTCTCCACCGGTTTCAGGTTCGCGCACGAGACGGGAACCGCAAACTAGCAACGCTTTTCCAGGCTGAAAAGCGCCGCCGGCGCGCCGGAACGGGCGAAATTGCCGTCCAAGCGCAAGGTGAAACGGCGGACTTGCGTTTTCCGGCGTGGATTTTCCAATTTTCAGCAGAATTTAGAAAGCCTACACGGTGCGCGCTGCTTACTCGCGCAAAATACAGCGGCGGTGCCGCCCTCGCATACCGAAACCGGTATTCGCGACGCACTAGCCGGTCGACGCGCGCACCACCCCAGCCGCGCGGCGCAAGTGACTTTTCGCACTTGACAGGGGAGTGCGGCAAAGTGCGCACACTCAAAAAACTTCGCTCATGTGACGATCCAACGTCCTTGTCATCGTCGTCAACGGCGTCCAATATGAACACAACCCGCCGTCAGTGCGGGGGGCGTGAGGGGGTTATGGACGAATTGATTGCGCGACTCGTCGCCAATGTCGGCGTCGATAACGCTGCGGCTGAAAAATCCGTCGGCATTATTCTCGACTTCCTGGTCAAGGAAGGCCCGCCCGACAAGGTTCAGCCGCTCATCGACAAGTTGCCGGGAGCGCGGGCGCTTCTGGACGCCCAGCAATCCGCCGACGCCGGCGGCGGCATGTTTTCCATGGGCGGTCTCATGGGCGCCGGCACCAAACTGATGGCAGCCGGCCTGAGCATGGGTCAGGTACAAAGCGTCACCAAGGAAATCATTGCCTATACCCGCGAAAAAGCCGGCGAGGACGCGGTCGGGGAGATCGTCGGCGCAATCCCAGGCTTGAGTCAGTTCGTTTGAGCGTCCGCGCGGGCCGCTTGGACCAGGGCGAGAATTGAGACGAGGAAAATCGGATGACCTATCCCATCACCGACATCGACGGCATCGACGGCGCGGCGGCCGCGATCCTCAAGAAGGTGGGAATCCGGTCGACCGGCCGCTTGCTCGAGGCGGCGCGTACTGTGCGCGGGCGCAAGGCGCTCGCCGACGCGACCGGCTTCGGCGAAAAACAGCTGCTCTGCTGGGCCAACGTGGCCGACCGCATGCGCGTCAAGGGCATCCGCAAGGAATATGCCGAGCTGCTGCAGGCGGCCGGCGTCGATACCGTGAAGGAACTCAAATACCGCAATCCGATCAATCTCGCTAAAGCGATGGCGGACGCCAACAAGACGCGCAAGCTGGTCCGCATGCTGCCCTCCGAAAAGGTGGTCGGGCGCTGGATCGAAAACGCCAAAAAGCTGCCGCTGAAGATCACCTATAAATGAGCCCCCTGCTCCGCCGTCCCGGTGGGAGGCGTTAAACGAGCCGTGCTTGACAGCCGCGCGCCTTAAAGCGCAAAGCCACCGTCATGGAGCTCGCCCGCAGCATCGAAAACACCGCCGAGCCGGCGCAAAAACCCGTGCCCGGCGGACTTTCCGCGCTCCTTTCGCTTCGCCGACCGCTGGTCATGGGCATCCTCAATGTAACCCCGGACTCCTTTTCCGACGGCGGCCGTTTCATCGACCCGGGAAAGGCCATCGCCCATGCCGCGGCGATGGCCGAGGCGGGCGCCGACATCATCGACATCGGCGCCGAATCGACGCGGCCCTATGGCGGCGCGACGCCGGTGTCCGCGGAAGAGGAACTGGCGCGGCTCAAGCCGGTGCTGCCCGCGCTGCGCAAGCTCGGCCTGCCGGTGTCGATCGACACGACCAAGGCGAGCGTCGCCGCCTGGGCGCTCGATCAGGGAGCCGGCATCGTCAACGACGTGTGGGGATTACAGCGCGACGCTGAGATGGCGAAGCTTGCGGCCGCGCGCAACGTGCCGGTCGTCGTTATGCATAACCGCGAGAGCGCCGACGCCGGGCTCGACATCGTCGCCGAGGTGATCGCCTTCTTCTCGCGCTCGCTGGAGATCGCGCAGCGTTCGGGCATCGCGCGCGACAAGATCGTGCTCGATCCCGGCATCGGCTTCGGCAAGACGCCGGAGCAGAGCATCGCCTGCATCGCACGACTCGCCGAATTCAAGCGCTTCGGATTGCCGATCCTGGTCGGCGCCTCGCGCAAGCGCTTCATCAATGCGGTGACGCCGTCCTCGCCGGACGCGCGGCTCGGCGGCTCGATCGCCAGCCATCTCGAGGCGGTCGCCAACGGCGCTTCAATCGTGCGCGCGCACGACGTCGCCGAAACCGTGCAGGCGCTGCGCCTGCGCGCGGCGATCGAGGCGGCGCGATGAGCGACCGCATCTTCATCCACGGATTGTCGCTGCACGCCTACCACGGCGTCATGCCCTATGAGGGCAAGGTCGGGCAGACTTTCATTCTCGATCTCGAACTTGATATCGATCTCGCCGACGCCGTGCGCTCGGACAAGGTGGTCGACACGGTTTCCTACGACGAGGTGGTCGCCTGCGCGAGCAAGGCGTTCTGCGCGCAACGCTGCAAACTGATCGAAGCCGCCGGCGGCAGGGTGGCCGACGCCGTGCTCGGCGCCTTTCCGCGCGTGCGCAAGGTCAAGGTGACCATCCACAAGCCGCACGCGCCGATCGCGGCCACCTTCAGCGACGTCGGCGTGACGCTCGAGCGCGCGCGGGGTAATTCCTGGTCATGACCGCGGCCTGGCTTGCGCTCGGCGGCAATGTCGGGGACAGCCGCGTCATCCTCAATCGCGCCGTGACGCTATTGTGCGACGGCGCCGAGGTGCAGCTGACCGCGCGCTCGTCGGACTACCGCACGCCGCCCTGGGGCTTCAAATACCAGCCGCCCTTCGTCAACCTGTGCATCGCGGTCGAGACCACGCTTTCGCCGCGCGAACTGCTGGCGCGGGCGCAGGACGTCGAACTGCAACTCGGCCGCGACCGCGCGCACGAGAAGCGCTGGGGCCCGCGCACCGCAGACATCGACATCATCGCCTACGGCAACATGACGGTGCACGAACTGGGCCTGACCGTGCCGCATCCGCGTCTTTTCGAGCGCGCTTTTGTGCTGGTGCCACTTGCCGAAATCGCGCCGGACCTGCGCATTGCCGGGCGGACCGTGCGCGAGGCGGCCAAGGCCGTCGATCCGACCGGTATCCAGCGCCTGCCGCCGCGGGCATGACGGGCACGCAATTTGCTTTACCTCGATAGCGGCCCAGCAACGACTATGGCAATTTTCGCCGATGGATGACGATCTTTCCCTTGCCGCCGAATTCCCCGCCGCCAGCGCGTCCGAGTGGCGCAAGCTGGTCGAGGCGGCGCTGAAAGGCGCTTCGTTCGACAAGCGCCTGGTGAGCCAAACTTATGACGGCCTGCGCATCGAGCCGCTTTATGCGCGCGCGGCCGGCGCCACGCCGGTTGCCGGGCGCCCGGCGGGCACGGCCTGGACGCTGATGCAGCGCATCGATCATCCGGATCCCGCCGCGGCCAACCGTCAGGCGCTGGAAGACCTGCAAAACGGCGCCACCGGCCTGACACTGGTGTTCGCCGGTTCGCTCAACGCTAATGGCTACGGCCTCGCGGCAACGCCGGAGGTACTGGCGCGCGCGCTCGACCGCGTCGATCTCGATGCCGGCATCGCCATCGACTTCAATTTGAGCCCGGCAACGCGCACCGCCGTGCAGCTTTTCGCTGCGCTGGTCAAGGCGCGCAAGCTTGCGCCGGGTTCAGTCGACATGCGCGCCAGCATCAATCCGATCGGCGGCTTTGCGGCCTCGGGTGCAGCGCCGATGCCGTGGAGCGAACTGTCCAAGATATTCGCCGCCAATATCCGCAATCTCGTCGATCAGGGATTTCGCGGGCCGTTCGCTGTCGCCGACGGGCGCATCATCCACAATGCCGGCGGCTCGGAGGCGCAGGAACTGGCCTTCGCGATCGCCGCCGCGGTGGATTGCCTGCGCGCGCTGGAAACCGCCGGCGTGCCGCTCGATGCGGCGCGCGGCATGATCTATTTCCGCATGGCGGCAGATGCCGACGAATTCCTCACCATCGCCAAGTTCCGCGCCGTGCGGAAACTGTGGGCGCGCATCGAGCAGGCCTGTGGCCTTGCGCCGAAGCCGGCGACCGTTGCCGCCGAGACGGCATGGCGGATGATGACGCAACGCGATCCTTACGTGAACATGCTGCGCACCACCGTCGCGGTCACCGCCGCCGGCCTCGGCGGCGCCGACAATATCGCGGTGCTGCCGCACACTGCTGCGCTTGGCCTGCCCGACGCTTTCGCGCGCCGGGTCGCGCGCAACACGCAACTCATTCTGCTCGAAGAGTCGAACCTGGCGAAGGTGGCCGACCCCGGCGCCGGTTCGGGTGCGATCGAAGATCTGACGAACAAGCTCACCGCCGCTTCCTGGGCCCTGTTCCAGAAATTCGACGCCGGCGGCGGTGCCTGGGCGGCGCTCGAGAGCGGGCTGCTACAGCGCGAGGTGGCGGCGGTGCGCGCCGAGCGCCAAAAGGCCGCCGCCCGCCGCAAGGATGCGCTGACCGGCAGCAGCGATTATCCGAACCTCGATGAAAAGCCGGCCGCGGTGCTCGACGTCGCGCCGGTCCCGCCGCCGGCAGAAAGCGCCGCCGTCGCCCGCGTCGAGGCGCTGCCGAGCATTCGCCTCGCTGAGCCCTTTGAAGCCCTGCGCGATGCATCCGATCGTCTATTGGCGAAGACCGGCAACCGGCCGAAAATCTTTTTGGCCAATCTCGGCCGCCTGGCCGAATTCACCGCGCGCGCGACATTCGCCAAGAACTTCTATGAGGCCGGCGGCATCGCCGCGCTGGGTAATGACGGCTTCAAGGACGAGGCCGAGCTGATCGCGGCGTTCAAGGCGTCGGGTGCCAAACTCGCCTGCCTGTGTTCGTCGGACAAGGTGTACGAGGCGCAAGCGGCCGGGGCGGCGAAGGCGCTCAGCGCGGCGGGCGCCATCGTGCATCTGGCCGGCCGGCCGGGCGAGCACGAGGCGCAATGGCGGCGGGCCGGTGTGAAAGCCTTCATTTACGTGGGCTGTGACGTGGTTTCGACGTTGCAGGCCGCCCATGATATTCTGCTCGTCAAATGAGTCAGGTCCCCAACTTCGCCAGCGTCGATTTCGCCGACGCGCCGGTTGCCGCCGGTAACCGTGCGGCCGCGCCCTGGGTGACGCCAGAAGGCATCGCGGTGAAGCCGGTCTACGGCGAACAGGACCTTGCCGGGCTCGACTTCCTCGAAACTTATCCGGGCAAGCCGCCGTTCCTGCGCGGCCCCTACCCCGCGATGTATGCGGCGCAGCCCTGGACCATCCGGCAATATGCCGGCTTCTCCACCGCGGAAGACTCCAACGCCTTCTACCGCCGCAATCTCGCCGCCGGCCAGAAGGGCCTTTCCATCGCCTTCGATCTCGCCACCCACCGCGGCTACGACAGCGATCATCCGCGCGTTTCCGGCGACGTCGGCATGGCGGGCGTCGCGATCGATTCCATCTACGACATGCGCACGCTGTTCTCGGGCATCCCGCTCGACCGGATGAGCGTGTCGATGACCATGAACGGCGCGGTGCTGCCGGTGCTGGCGCTCTACGTCGTCGCGGCGGAAGAGCAAGGCGTGCCGCACGATAAATTGTCGGGGACGATTCAGAACGACATCCTCAAAGAATTCATGGTGCGCAACACCTATATCTATCCGCCCTCGCCTTCCCTGCGCATCATCTCCGACATTTTCGCCTACACCTCCGCCGAGATGCCGAAGTTCAACTCGATTTCGGTCTCCGGCTATCACATGCAGGAGGCCGGCGCGACGCAGGACCTCGAGCTCGCCTACACGCTGGCCGACGGGGTCGAATATGTGCGCGCCGGCATCAAGGCCGGCCTGACCGTCGATCAGTTCGCGCCGCGCGTGTCGTTCTTCTGGGCGATCGGCATGAATTATTTCATGGAGATCGCCAAGCTGCGCGCGGCCCGCATGATATGGGCCAAGCTGATGAAGCCGTTCAAGCCGGATGACGCGCGTTCGCTCTCGTTACGCACGCACAGCCAGACTTCGGGCTGGTCGCTTGCGGCGCAGGACGTGTTCAACAATGTCGCGCGCACCATGATCGAGGCGATGGCGGCAACGCAGGGCCAGACCCAGTCGCTGCACACCAACGCGCTCGATGAGGCGCTGGCGCTGCCGACCGATTTTTCCGCCCGCATCGCGCGCAACACCCAGATCGTGCTGCAGCAGGAGGCCGGCGCCACCCGCATCGTCGATCCCTGGGGCGGCTCGTATTATGTCGAGCGGCTCACCTATGAGCTCGCCAAAAAGGCCTGGGGCCATATCGAGGAAGTCGAGGCGCTCGGCGGCATGACCAAGGCGATCGAAGCCGGCATTCCCAAGCTGCGCATCGAGGAAGCCGCCGCCAAGACGCAGGCGCGCATCGATGCCGGCGTGCAGTCGGTGATCGGCGTCAACAAATTCCAGCCGGTCGACGAGGCACCGATCGACGTGCTCAAAGTCGACAATTCCGCCGTCATGCACATGCAGCTCGACAAGCTCAAGCGCCTGAAGGCCGAGCGCGACCCGGCGGCGCTGAAAGAAGCGCTCGACGCGCTCACCCGCGCCGCCGACCGCGGCAACGGCAATCTGCTGGCGCTGGCGATCGATGCCGCGCGCGCCAAGGCGACCGTCGGCGAGATTTCCATGGCGCTGGAGAAGGTGTATGGGCGGCATCGCGCCGAGATCAGGGCGATCACCGGCGTCTACAAGCGGGAGGTCGGCATGACCGGCGCGGTCGAACGGGTGCGCGTTGCGGTCGAGGCGTTCGAGGCGGCCGAGGGCCGCAGGCCGCGCCTTCTGGTCGCCAAGATCGGCCAGGACGGCCACGACCGCGGGCAGAAGGTGATCGCGTCGGCCTTCGCCGATCTCGGTTTCGACGTCGACATCGGGCCGCTGTTTGCGACGCCGGCGGAAGCCGCGCGACAGGCGGTGGAAAACGACGTGCATATTCTCGGCGTGTCGTCGCTCGCCGCCGCGCATCTCACGCTGGTGCCCGAACTCAAGGCCGAGCTCGCCAGGCAGGGCCGCGAGGACATCATGATCGTGGTCGGCGGCGTGGTGCCGCCGCAGGACTACGACGTGCTGATGAAGGCCGGCTGCGAGGCGATCTTCCCGCCCGGCACGGTGATTGCGGAAGCCGCCGAGAAACTGCTCAAGACACTCAACAAGCGGCTCGGCCACGGCAAAGAGGCGGCCGAGTGAAACCGCCCTCACTGCGCAGCGGCCTTATTGCGTTGAGCGCGCTGGCGCTCTCCGGCTGCATCGAATCCGCCGAACCGATCCTGACCGGCGCCAAGCCGGTCTTCGGCCAAAGCGCGAGCTTCCAGTTGTATTCCCTGCGCGAAGGCACGGCGAGCGAGCCCTCGCAGGAGCAGTTCTCGTGGACCGGCACGCATTACGCGCCGACCGGCGGCGCCATGACCGTCGATGCCTTTTCCGCATTTCCCTACGAAGGCGACGATTATCTGATCCAGAGCGCGCCCGCCAAAGACGGGGCCAAGGTCGAATACGCTTTGCTGCACAAGCTGGCCGACGGGGTCTTTCTCGCGCGCGTGATCGACGAGGAAGACGCCGACGCCGCGACCCGCGCCAGGCTGTGCGCGCCGGCGAGCAAATACAGTTGCCGCATCTCGACGCGCGAACAGTTGCTGGCGCTGGCGCGGGCAACGGCCGCGCGCAAGCACACGGACGGCGGGCTGGTTCTGCGCCTGCCCGACGCGGCCGCGGCCAAATAACCGCGCCGGGAGCGCCGAGGGCGGCCGATGAAATCCGCGCAGTTGTGTCTCGCCGCCGCCATGATTGCCGCCGGCCTGTGCCGGAGCGCACTGGCCGACGACGCGGTCAAGCCGATCGCCCAGATCGACAACAAGGCGATCGAAGGAAGCATCGTCATCGACGCGCCGCTCAAGGCCTATCCCGCGCTCTACGCCGACCTTGCGCGCGCCGGAAAGCGCGAACTCGCGAAATGGGCGGCAGAAGCTGCAAACGAGCGCAAAGCTCACCCTGACGAATTCAACGATGACCGCCGGTGGAGCTTCGATCGCAGCTACAATCTGCGCTCGGCGATCGGGCGCTATGTCAGCGTCGTGCGCGGGGACGAGACCTATGGCGGCGGCGCGCACCCAAATCACGTCATCGACACGCTGTTCTGGGACACGCAGGCAAACCGGTTCATCAATATCGCGCCGTTCCTGAACGAGACGAAAGAGAACGGGCCGGCGTTGACCGCGCTGGCGAAGGCGATCCGCGCCGCGCTCGCCGTCGAGAAGAAAGCGCGCGACATCACCGTGGCCGATCCCGATACCGATCCGGAGCTTGCGTCGGTCAAGCCAAAGCTCACCGCGATCGGCGGCATCGCGCTCGCGCCCTCGACCGAGAAGGACAAAAGCTCAGGCTTCAGCGTCTATTTTTCGCCTTACGCCGTTGGCGCCTATGTCGAAGGCCCCTATACGGTCTTCATCCCCTGGACGGCCTTCAGGGCGCATTTGTCGGCGGAAGGCGTGCGACTTTTCGGCGGCGAACGCCCGCCGGACGACGAGAAAAACGAGTGACGGCCCGGCATGACCGCACGCAGCCTCAAATCCTCCGATCTCGCGCCGGGCATCAGATCCGGCGATCGCGCGACGCTGGCGCGCGCCATCACGCTGGTCGAGAGCAAGCGCGCCGATCACCGCAAATCCGCGCACCGGCTGGTGCAGGAATTGCTGCCGGCGACCGGCAACGCGGTGCGCCTCGGCATCACCGGCGCGCCCGGCGCCGGCAAATCGACCACCATCGATGCGCTCGGCACGCATCTCACCGCGCAGGGCCATAAAGTTGCGGTGCTCGCGGTCGATCCGTCCTCGACGCGCACCGGCGGCTCCATTCTCGGCGATAAGACGCGCATGGCGCGCCTTGCCGGCGACGCCAACGCCTTCGTACGGCCCTCGCCCTCCTCCGGCACGCTCGGCGGGGTCGCCGCCAAGACGCGCGAGACCATGCTGCTGTGCGAGGCCGCCGGCTACGACGTGGTAATGGTGGAAACCGTCGGCATCGGCCAGTCGGAAACCGCGGTCGCCGACATGACGGATTTCTTTCTGGTGCTGATGCTGCCCGGCGCCGGTGACGAGTTGCAGGGCCTGAAGAAGGGCATCGTCGAACTGGCCGACATGGTCGCCGTCAACAAGGCGGACGGCGACAATGTCGCGCGCGCCAGATTGGCCGCCGCCGACTACCGCGCCGCGCTCAATATCCTCGAACCGCGGTCGGCGAGCTGGTCGCCGCCGGTCATCACCTATTCGGCGCTGACGGGAAACGGCATCGGCGAATTGTGGGGCAATGTCACGGGGCACAAGAAGCTGATGACCGCGTCCGGTGAACTCGCGGCGCGCCGGCGCGACCAGCAGGTCAAATGGATGTGGAGCATGCTGGAGGAGCGGCTGACGGCGCGGCTGCGCGGCGATCCGGCGGTGCGCGGCAAATTGCGCCAGGCGGAAGCCGCGGTCGCCGCCGGAAAACTGGCGCCGACGCTCGCCGTGGAAGAGATCGCGCGGCTGCTCGGCATCTAGATGGCCGCGACCATCCTCGTCACCGGTTTCGGGCCGTTTCCCGGCGCGCCGTTCAACCCGACCGGGCCGCTGGTCGAGCGGCTGGCGCGGCTGCGGCGGCCCCGGCTGGCGGATACAAAAATCGTCGCGCACGTGTTTGCGACGCGCTACGCGGCGGTCGACCGCGAACTGCCAAAGCTGCTCGCCCGGCACAAACCGGACGCGCTGTTGATGTTCGGGCTGGCGCCGCGGGCAAAGACGATCCGCATCGAAACGCGAGCGCGCAATGCGGTTGCCTTGTTGCCCGATGCCGGCGGAGCAGCGCCGCCCCGGCGCAGCATCGCGCCGGGCAGACCGAGTGGCATGCCTATGCCGGCCCCGGCGCGCCGCCTGCTGGCGGCGGTTCGCGCGGGGGGCGTTCCGGCGACGCTGTCGCGCGATGCCGGCCGCTATTTGTGCAACTATCTTTGCTGGCGCGCGGCGGAAGCCGCGGCCACGGCCAAGGGGCCGCATCTGGCCGCGTTCGTCCATGTGCCGCCGGTAGCGCGCAAAGCGCGCGGCCTTGGCGGCAAATCGCGCCCGACCGGCGCCGATCTGGTGCGGGCCGGAACCGGCCTGCTGCTGGCGCTCGCGGACCGGCGTTAACCGGGTGTAATCCGCATCGGCCCCATGATGCGCGGTATGACGGTCGACCGCCGCAGCCTGTTGCTCGCCTCGCTTGCCGGCGCCACTTCCGTGGCAACGCCGGCGCGTGCGGCACCGATCGCCGCGCAAGGCATCGACGCGGCGCAGTTCGGCGTGCACGCGGGCGCGCCCGACGACCAGACCGCAAAGCTGCAACGCGCGATCGACGCGGCCGCCAACAGACGATTGCCGCTGTGGCTGTCGCCCGGCGTCTACCGCGCCGGTGGCCTCAGGCTTGCAAGCGGCGCGCAGATCGAAGGCGTGCGCCGCGCGACCCGCCTCGTCATGACGCAAGGCCCCTCGCTGCTGTCCGCCACGCATGCCGAGGCGGTCTCGCTCAGCGGGCTCACGCTCGAGGGCGGCGGCGCGGCATTGCCGGAACGACGCGGCCTCCTGCATCTTAACAACGCCGCCGGCCTGCGCATCGCCGATTGCGAGGTGTTGCGCGCCGGCGGCAACGGCATCGCGCTCGAGCAATGCGACGGCGACATCGCGCGCTGCACGATCGTGGAGGCCGCCGACAACGCCGTCTTCAGCATCGACAGCCGCGGCCTCGTCATCGCCGCGAACGTCATCCGCGGCTCGGGCAATGGCGGCATCCGCGTCTGGCAGAGTGAAAAGCGCCAAGACGGCAGCATGATCGCCGACAATCGTATCGACGACACCGCCGCGCGCGCGGGCGGCAGCGGGCAGAACGGCAACGCGATCAACGTGTTTCGCGCCGGCGGCGTGATCGTGCGCGACAATGCGATCCGCAAGGCGGCGTTTTCGGCAATCCGCGGCACCGCCGCTTCCGCGATTCAGATCCTCGGCAATAATTGCACCGGCCTCGACGAGGTCGCGATCTATTCCGAATTCGAGTTCGAAGGCGCGGTCATCGCCGACAATATCGTCGAGGAGGCCGGCAGCGGCATTTCCGTCACCAATTTCAAGGAAGGCGGACGCCTCGCGACCGTGCATGGCAATATCGTGCGCAACGTGCGCGCACGCATCGCCGGCGCGGCGCCGGAAACGGAGGGCTTCGGCATCGGCGTCGAAGCCGACACCGCGGTCACCGGCAATGTAATCGAGAACGCCGACACCGCCGCCATCACGGTCGGCTGGGGAGAATACATGCGCAACGTCGCCGTCACCGGCAATGTCGCGCGCCATTGCGGCATCGGCATTGCCGTTTCGGTCGCCGCCGGCGCCGGCACCGCGACGATCGCGGGCAATATGCTCTCCGGCATGGCGCGCGGCGCCATCATCGGCATGCAATTCCGCAAGCCGGCAACCGGCGATCTTGCGCTGGCCGGGGCCGAGCGCTATCCGCAACTGCGCATCAGCGGCAACCAGGTGAGTTGACCGCCGCCACCTTTAGGCCCGAAACCGTATCTATCTCAAACGCCATGTCGGCTCCCCGCCCCGCCCGCCGAAGGCGCTTCATGCTCGCGATCTTCGCCATATTCCTCCTGCCGCTCCTTGCCCGCGCCGCGCTCTATGCCGCCAGCAACGCGCCACGCTCGTGGCACGACGCCGACTGGTCGAGCAGCGGCCTGCTGCCGCGCGCCGATGACGACGACGCTGCGCGCGTCATCGTGTTCACCGGCCGGGCCGGCGCCTGGAAAGGAATTTTCTCAGTGCATAGCTGGGTCGTGCTCAAGGCGGCGGGCGCGCGGCAGTGGACGCGCTACGACGTGGTCGGCTGGGGCAATCCGGTGCGCGTCAACAACTGGCCGGCGGACGGCCGCTGGTACGGCAACCGCCCGGTGGCGATCGCCGATATTTCCGGGCCCGATGCGGACAAGCTCATCCCCCGCATCGAGGCCGCCGTGCGCGACTATGGCTTCAGCCAGCCCGGCGATTATCGCGTCTGGCCGGGGCCGAACAGTAACAGCTTCACGGCCGCCATCCTGCGCGCGGTGCCGGAACTGGGCGTGGAACTCCCGCCGAACGCGGTCGGCCGCGATTTCCGCGACGGGTTCTATGCCGGACGCACCGACAGCGGCACCGGCGTCGAACTCAACCTCGCCGGTTTTGCGGCGGTGAAACTCGGCTGGGTCGAGGGCCTGGAAGTGGACCTGCTCGGGCTGGTCGCCGGACTCGACCTGCGTCATCCAGGCGTCAAGCTGCCGGGATTCGGACGCATCGGCGTTGAATCGCCGGTTGCGACGGCCCTCGCCCGGTAACCCGGCAACCGTTTTTTTTCCGCACCGATGCGGGGCACGAACGCAAGCGCCGCGCTCACGTCAAATTGTCTCGATGTTATCCGGCGCGGGGTGACGCGGGCGCCGCTTCCGTGGCAGTTTGACCGGCAAAAGAGGATTTTCATGCGCGACACGCGGCCCCTGCTCGAGCGAGTGCCGTTCCCGGCGATTCGCCGCGGCAGACTCGATACGTTGCAGGTCAATGTCGGCTACCGCTGCAACCAGTCGTGCTTTCATTGCCACGTCAATGCCGGGCCCAACCGCGCCGAGGAAATGTCAGCGGAGGTCGCCAACGTCGTGCTCGAATTCGTCGCGCGGCGGCGCATCGGCACGCTCGACATCACCGGCGGCGCGCCCGAGCTCAACGCGAATTTCCGCCGCATGGTGACCGGCGCGCGAAAGCTCGGCGCCCGATCGATGGACCGCTGCAATCTCACCATCCTGGAACAGCCGGGCCAGGAAGACCTCGGCGAATTCCTCGCGGCGAACCAGGTCGAGGTGGTGGCGTCGATGCCCTGCTATTTGCAGGACAATGTGGAACGCCAGCGCGGCAAGGGCGTGTTCGACGGCTCGATCCGCGGCCTCAAAAAGCTTAACGCGCTCGGCTATGGACGCGATCCGGCGCTCACGCTCAACCTCGTCTATAATCCGCAAGGGCCGGCGCTGCCGCCGGCGCAGGCCGCGCTCGAAGCCGATTACAAGCGCGTGTTGGGCGAAAAATACGGCATCGTGTTCAACAAGCTGTTCGTGCTCGCCAACATGCCGATCCAGCGCTTCGGCACCGCGCTGATCAACAAAGGCGAGTTCGACGGTTATCTCCGGCTTTTGCAGGACGCCCATCTCGACGCCAATCTCGACGGCGTCATGTGCCGCAACCTGATTTCCGTGGACTGGCGCGGTTTCGTTTACGATTGCGACTTCAACCAGATGCTCGACCTGCCGCTGGCGCGGGGCAGCCGCGCGCGCGTGCATCTGTCCGATCTTCTCGACGACGACATCGCCGGCAACCCGATCCGCGTTGCCGGCCATTGTTACGGCTGCACGGCCGGACAGGGCTCGAGCTGCGGCGGGGCGCTGAACGAGGCGGCGGAATGAGCCTCGCGGCCGCCGTTCTGGAACGGCCCGGCCGCGTTTGCCCGGCCGACTACAGCTATGCGCCGAATGTGTTCGCGCGGCCGGCGGATTTTTCCGCCGAGGTGCTTTACGTCGTCGGCGGGCTTTACGGGAATTTGCCGGCGCTCGCCGCCATCGAGCGCATGGCGACGGCGGAGCCCGCGCCGGTAACGGTCGTGTTCAACGGCGATTTCTATTGGTTCGACGCCGAGCCGGGCTGGTTCGCCGGCATCGAAGACGGCGTTGCGGCGCATCGCGCGCTGCGCGGCAATGTCGAGACCGAGATCGCGCGCGCAGCCGACATCGGCGCCGGCTGCGGCTGCGCCTATCCGGAGGGCGTGGCGGAGGACGTGGTCGTGCGCTCGAACGACATCCTTTCGCAACTGCGCGACGCGGCGCCGGCCCCCGCGCGCGCGCGACTGGCGCGGCTGCCGATGCATCTTGTTGCCGGCGTCGGCGGCCTGCGCGTCGGTATTGTGCATGGCGATGCGGCAGCGCTTGCCGGCTGGCGGTTCGCGCGGGAGGAACTCGATGATCCCGCGCGCCGCAACTGGCTCGCGGATGTCCATTCGGCGGCTCAGGTGGACGTCTTCGCGTCGACGCATACCTGCGCCGCCGCGCTGCGCGATTTCGTCACGCCGCGCGGCCGGCTGACGGTGATCAACAATGGCGCAGCGGGCATGCCCAATTTCGCCGATACGGCCTTCGGCGTCGTGACCCGCATTGCCGCGCTTCCCTCGCCGCAGCAGCCGCTATACGGCTGCGTGCGCGGCGGCGTTCACATCGACGCGCTGGCGGTTGACTACGACCACACGGCGTTTCTCGATCGCTTCCTCAGGCGCTGGCCGGAGGGCTCGCCGGCCTTTGCCTCGTATTACCAGCGCATCGTCAACGGGCCGCACGACAGCATCGCGCAGGCGCGGCCGTGACGCTCTCCATCGTCATGCCGGTGCTCGACGAGGCCGCGGGGATCGAAGCGGCCCTGCGCGCGCTCGCGCCTTATCGGGCGCGCGGCGTCGAGGTGATCGTGGTCGACGGCGGCAGCAGCGACGGAACTATTGCCCTCGCGCGGCCTTTGGCCGACCGCGTCATCGGCGCGCCGCGCGGGCGGGCGGCGCAGATGAATGCCGGCGCTGCGGCAGCGACAAACGACGTCCTGTTGTTCCTGCATGCCGATACGCGCCTGCCGGACGATGCCGACCGGCTGGGGGCCGAAGGGCTCGCACAATCGGCGCGCGTATGGGGCCGCTTCGATGTGCGATTCGACGGCGGCGGCCTGCTCGCTCTGGTCGCGCTGATGATGAACCTGCGCTCGCGCCTGACCGGCATCGCCACCGGCGACCAGGCGATGTTCATGACCCGCGCCGCCTTCACCGCCGCCGGCGGCTTTCCGCCGATCGCGCTGATGGAAGACGTGGCGCTGTCGGCGCGGCTCAGGCGCGCGGGGCGCCCGCTTTGCTTGCGCGCGAAGGTGACGACGTCGGCGCGGCGCTGGCGCCGGCACGGCCTCATGCGCACGGTCGTGCTGATGTGGAAACTGCGTCTTGCGTATTCTCTCGGCGCCGATCCGGTAAAGCTTGCGCGCCGCTACGGCTATGCCGAAAACTGACATCGCCATCCTTGCCAGAGCGCCGGTGCCGGGCTTTGCCAAGACGCGGCTGATCCCCTCGATCGGTGCGCACGCGGCGGCCGTGCTGCAAGAGCGCCTGACGGAGCGGACGGCGGCGACCGCCACCGCCGCAAAGCTCGGTCCGGTGACACTGTGGTGCGCGCCGGACGCGACCCATGTTTCCTTCCGCGCGCTCGTTTTGCGCTACGGCATCGCGCTCAAGCGCCAGCCCGCGGGCGATCTCGGCGCGCGCATGCTCGCCGCCATCGGCGGCCCCACTTTGGTGATCGGCAGCGATTGTCCCGCATTGACGCCCGAGATCCTGCGCGCGGCGGCGGGCGCACTGGCCGGGGCCGACGTGGTGCTGATCCCGGCCGAGGACGGCGGCTATGTACTGATCGGCGCGCGCGCGCCGCAGCCCCACCTGTTTTCCGGCATCGCCTGGGGCACCGCCGCGGTGATGCAGGACACGCGCGCGCGCATCGCCGCGCTCGGCTTGCGCGCCGCCGTCCTCGACCCGCTCTGGGACGTGGACACCGACGACGATCTTGCGCGCCTCGAGCGCGAGATATCGCAACTGACGCTCTAGCTATTGCAGCCTGATCAATATCAGCCCGGCGACGATCAACAGCGCCGCGCCGATGCGCGCCGCCCGCAGCGGTTCCTTGAGCACGACGACGGCTATCCCGGTGCCGAAGAGCACGCTCGTTTCGCGCAAACTCGCAACGATGGCGATCGGCGCGAGCGTCATCGCCCACAGCGCGATGCCGTAGGACAGCGTCTGCAAGGCGCCGCCGACGAGGCCGCGCAGCCAGAAACGGCGCATCGCCGGGATGACGTCGCGGCCGTCGCGCCATAAGGCGTATGGCACGAGCATCAGCGCGTTGCCGATCAGCAGCAGCAGCACATAGGACTCCGGGTTGCGCGAGACGCGCGCGCCGATGCCGTCGACGACCGAATAAGCGCAGATGGTGAGCGCGGTCAGGAGCGCAAAGCCGACGGCGCGGCGGTCGATCGCGGCGAGCCCGCGGCCGCCGCGCGCCGACAGCAGCAGGACTCCGGCGGCAAGCATGGCGATGCCGATCCAGCCCGACACAGCCAGCCGCTCGCCGACAAAAACGACGCTCGCCGCCGCCGTCATCAGCGGCGCCGAACCGCGCGCGATCGGATAGACCTGGCCGAGATCGCCGGTGCGGTAGCTCTCGATCAACGCGGCGAAATAGAAAACATGGATGAGGGCCGAGGCGATGAGCCACGGCCAGGCGGCGCCTTCCGGCATGCCGGCGAGCGGCAGGCAGGCGATCGACACCACAGCGGAGCCGACGGCGATCAAGGCGGTGGTGGACAGCGGGTCGAGCCCGACCTTGATCAGCGCGTTCCAGCCAGCGTGGCAGACGGCGGCGAACAGGACGGCAAGGAAGACGAAATTTTCCACTTACGCCTTCGCCGCCGCCGGCGCCCACAGCTTCGGGCCGGCGCGCTGATATTGCGGCGGCCGCGCGACCTCGGCGCCGAGCGCCTTTGCCGCGTGCCAGCCCCAATGCGGATCGTCGAGGAAACTGCGCGCCATCGACACCATATCCGCCTGTCCCAGCGTCACGATTTCCTCGGCGTGCTCTGGCCTGACGATCAGCCCGACGGTACGCGTGGCAATGCCGGCTTCCTTCTTCACACGCGCGGCGATCGGCACGTTGTAGCCGGGCTCGGTCGGATTGCGGGTGTCGGCGGTGATGCCGCCCGACGAGATGCAGATGAAGTCGAGCCCCTCCGCTTTCAATGCCTTGGCGATTGCCACCGCATCGTCCGCGGTCAGCCCGCCCTCGCGCCAGTCGCTTCCCGTGATGCGCGCGCCGAGCGGCAAATGCCTGGGCACCACGGCGCGCACCGCGCGCGCAATCGAGAGCGGAAAGCGCAGGCGATTTTCAAACGAGCCGCCGTAGCGGTCGGTGCGCCGGTTGGAGATCGGCGACATGAAGCCGTGCGCCAGATAGCCGTGCGCGAAATGCAGCTCGATCTCGTCGAACCCGATGCGCATCGAGCGCTGCGCGGCGGACACGAAGGCCGCGCGCACGCGCTCCATGTCATCTTCGGTGACCTCGCGCGGAGTATGCCAGGTCTCGCCGAACGGGATCGGCGAGGCGGCCATGGTCGGCCACGGGTCCTGCCCGATTTTGAGGGCGCCCGCGCCCTCCCAGGGCCGCTGCGCCGAGGCTTTGCGGCCGGCATGGGCGATCTGGATGCCGAACCTGGCGCTGCCGGCGCGCCGCGCCGCCCGCACGACGCGGGCGAGCGCCGCTTCGTTGTCGTCGTTATAGAGGCCGAGGCAGCCGTGGGTGATGCGGCCGGACCGCTCGACATGCGTTGCTTCCACCACCACCAGCGCGGCGCCGGAATTCGCCAGCATGCCGAGATGCATCAGGTGCCAGTCATTGGCGCAGCCGTCGTCGGCCGAATACTGGCACATGGGCGAAACGACGATGCGGTTGGCGAGTTCAAGGCCGGCCAGGCTGTATGGCGAGAAAAGCTTGCTGCTCATGGGATGGGTACTCGGGAAAGGCGCGCCGCTTGCGGCGCTGCTGGATGGGCGTCTCGCCGGCAATGATGGCACCGGCATCGGCGGCGTCAAATCTCAATTGCGGCCTATGGCGGGGCCGGCCCGGTCCTCATGCCGCGGGCCGCAGATCATCCTTGCCGGGACGTTGCGCCTCGCCGGCAAGCCGCCGCCAGGCATTCACCGCGCGGATCGCGTCCTGCACGTGCAGCACGAAGCGCTCCTTGACGAAATAGCGCTCCCAACGGCCGCTGCGGTAGAGCACGATGAGGTGGGCGAGCTGGCGCTCGGCGAGCGAGAGCCACTTGCGCGACATGTCCTGGAAGCAAGCGCCGCCATTGTTGGCCGGCATGGTCTTGTCCGTGGCGTGCGAAACCGGCAATCGGCCGGCCGAATTGATCGCGAAACGCGCAATGACGCCGACGCACAAACGACGAACAACTATCGCCGTGTAAGCTGATTCGCCAGCGTTTCAAATAGGCCGCGCGCGGCTCGCCGTCCGCGCCGTCACGCCGGCGCTAGCCCTTGAACTTCTTCGCCAGCGCGTCGGCGTTGCGCGCGAGCAGCCCGACATCGGCGCCGACCGCCACGAACAGGAAGCCCCACTCGATATAGCGGCGGGCCTCTTCCTCATTGCCGGTGAGGATGCCGGCCGGCTTGCCCAGCTTCTTCAGGCGCGTCACCGCATCCTTGATCGCCGCCTGCACCTCGGCATGCGCCGGATTGCCGAGATGGCCGAGCGAGGCGGCAAGATCGGACGGCCCGATGAACACGCCGTCGATGCCTGCGACGCCGGCGATGGCTTCAAGCTCATTCAGCGCCGGCCGCGTCTCGACCTGCACCAGCACGCAGATTTCCGCATTGGCCTTGCCCAGATAGCCCGGCGTGCGGCCATAGCGGGAGGCCCGCGCCGCAACCGACACGCCGCGAATGCCCTGCGGCGGATAGAGCGTGGAGGCAACCGCGCGCCTCGCCTCCTCGGCATTCTGCACGTAAGGGAACAACAGCGTCTGCGCGCCGATATCGAGCGCGCGCTTGGCCAGCACCGCGTCGTTCCAGGCCGGGCGGATGATCGGCGTCGCGGTGCCGCGTTGCAGCGCCTGCAACTGCGTGACCAGATCGGGAATTTCGTTGGGCGAATGCTCGGTGTCGAGCAGAATCCAGTCGAAGCCGCTGTCACCGATGATTTCGGCCGCGATGTTGGAGCACAGGCTCGACCACAGGCCGATCTGCAATTTGCCGGCGGCGATGGCGGCCTTAAAAGCGTTTCGCTGGAATTCGGTGCCCATTCCCCACCCCCTATACGAACTGGATCGCGATGCCGCCGAGCGCGCCGAAATCGGCATGCAGCGTGTCGCCCTTCTGCGCGAACACCACGCGGGTGAACGAGCCGGCGAGCACGATGTGGCCCGGCTCGAGCGCGTGGCCGTGCGGGCCGATCTTGTTGGCGAGCCAGGCGACGCCGAGCGCGGGGTGGCCGAGCACGCCGGCGGCGAGCCCGGTCTCCTCGATCTCGGAATTGCGGTACATGATGCCGCCGACCCAGCGCAGGTCGACGTCCATCGGGGCGACCGGACGGCCGCCGATGGCAATGCCGGCGGCGGCGCCGTTGTCGGCGACGGTGTCGACGATCTTGCGCTGGTCCTGGATGCGCGCGTCGACGATCTCGATCGCCGGCACCACGTATTCGGTCGCGCGCAGCACCTCGGCAAGACCGACGCCCGGCCCCTGCAACCGCTTGCCCATGATGAAGGCGAGCTCGACCTCGACGCGCGGCTTGCAGTAGTCGGCGTGCTTCACCTTGGCGCCGTCGGCGATCATCTGGCCGTCGAGGATGTAGCCGTAGTCCGGCTCGTCGATCATCGAGGAACGCTGCATCGCCTTGGAGGTGAGGCCGACCTTGTGGCCGATCAGCCTGGCGCCGGCCTTGATCTTGCGCTGCGCGACTTCGGTGGAGATCGCGTAGCTGTCCTCGATGGTGATGCCGGGAAAGGTGACGTGCAGCTGGACCGCCTGTTTGCGCTCCTTCTGCGCATGCATGAGGATGTCGGCGGCCTTCTTGCGGTCGGCGTCGGAAAGCATTCTAGTGCTTGAGCTTCGAGTCGACGGTGAACGTCGCCTGGGTGTTCCTGGCGATGTCGTCGAGCGTGACGCCGGGGGCGAGCTCGATCAGCGTCATGCCGCCCTTCTTGCGGTCGATGTTGAACACGCCGAGATCGGTGATCACCATGTCGACGACGCCCGCGCCGGTGAGCGGCAGGCTGCATTTATGCAGGAGCTTGGGATCGACGCTGCCATCCTTGGCCTTGGCGACGTGCTCCATGATGACGACGACCTTCTTGACGCCGGCGACCAGGTCCATGGCGCCGCCCATGCCCTTGACCACCTTGCCGGGGATCATCCAGTTGGCGAGGTCGCCGTTCTCGGCGACCTGCATGGCGCCGAGCAGCGCGATGTCGATATGCCCGCCGCGGATCATGGCGAAGCTGTCGGCCGAGGAAAAATAACTGGTGGTCGGAATTTCGGTGACGGTCTGCTTGCCGGCATTGATCAGGTCGGGGTCTTCCTCGCCCTCGTAAGGGAACGGCCCGAAGCCGAGCATGCCGTTCTCGCTTTGCAGCTGCACGCTCATGCCGTCGGGAATGTAGTTCGACACCAGCGTCGGAATGCCGATGCCGAGATTGACGTAGAAACCGTCGCGCAATTCCTTGGCGGCGCGTTCGGCCATCTGGTCGCGGGTCCATGCCATGGCGGGCTCCTGCAATCTATACGCGCTTGCGCACGGTGCGTTGTTCGATGTGTTTCACGGCATTGGGCACGTAAACGATGCGCTGGACGTACACACCCGGCGTGACGATGTGGTCGGGATTGATCTCTCCCGGCTGAACCAGATTTTCCACTTCCGCCACGGTGACCTTGCCGGCGGTCGCCATCATCGGATTGAAGTTGCGCGCGGTCTTGCGGTAGACGAGATTGCCCTCGGTGTCGGCCTTCCAGGCGTGCACGATCGAAAGATCGGCGACGATGCCGCGCTCCATGATGTAGCGATCGCCGTCGAACACGCGCTCTTCCTTGCCTTTGGCGATGTCGGTGCCGGCGCCGGTGCGGGTGAAAAACGCCGGAATGCCGGCGCCGCCGGCGCGGATGCGTTCGGCGAGCGTGCCTTGCGGGTTGAATTCGATTTCCAGCTCGCCGCCGAGAAATTGCTGCGCGAACAGCTTGTTTTCGCCGACATAGGAGGAAATCATTTTCTTGATCTGCTTGCTTTCCAGCAGCAGGCCGAGACCGGCGCCGTCGACGCCCGCATTGTTCGACACCACGGTGAGATTCCGCACGCCCGCGTCGCGTATCGCGATAATGAGCGTCTCGGGGATGCCGCACAGGCCGAAGCCGCCCGCGTGGATCAGCATGCCGTCCTTGAGCAGCCCGGCCAGCGCGGCTTTAGCGTCGGGATAAACCTTTTTCATTCAACTCCACCACTCTCCCCGGGCAACCATGAGCCTAACCAAAGGTGAGAGAACATCAACTCGCCGGTCGAACGCAAGGCTATCTCCCCACCCCGCCGGGCGGCGTGATGTCGGTGACCGGATTGCGCGGCCTGGCCGACGCGCTCGGCGGCGGCGGGGCGGCGGGCGTCCCTTGCGCGGCAGGGCTTGCGGATTTCTGCACCGTCAGCGTGGTCGGCAGCGGCAGGTGATGCGGATAATAGGTCCACATGACGAAGATCCCGACAAACACCAGCGCCGAGAGCAGGGCGGCCATGCCGCGGTGGCTGAACGACAGGACATTGCCGATGAGCGTCGAGACAAAGACGAAAACGGCCAGGACGGCGACATAGAGCCAGTTCACGGCGGCCAGATCGATCGGCATTGGACCTCGTCCTTCTTGCAAACCCCGCCCCGGTTCTAGCGCAGACCCGCAATGCGGGTCACCTGCGGCGCGGTTGTTTCCCTAAAACCCCGTTTGTGACTATACCTCCTGCCCCATGCCAAATCTCCTCATCCTCACCGAAGTCCAGGAAGCCATGCGGGCCCGCTACAAGGCCATGCTGCTGGAAAGGTTCCCCGGACAACTGACCATCAACGTGGTTGGGCATCACAACGATGTCGGCCCCTACATCGCCGACACCGATATCCTGCTGTGCTTTTCGCCGCCGATGGCCGACCACGTGGTGCGCGACGGCAAGAAGCTGAAATGGATTCAGGCGCTCGGCACCGGCGTCGACAACATTGTCGACCTGCCCTCGCTCGGCAAGGAGGTGGTGGTCACCAACATCCGCGGCATCCACGGCGCGCCGGTATCGGAGGCGACCATCGCCTATATGCTCTCGCTCGCGCGCAACATGCCCGGCTCGGTGCACGCGCAGGACCGCTCCGCCTGGGAACGCTGGCCCTCGCAGCTTCTCTCCGGCAAGACCGTCGGCATTCTCGGCGTCGGGCTGATCGCGGAATATCTAGCGCCCGTCTGCAAGTTGCTCGGCATGACGGTGATCGGCATCAGCGGCAGCCCGCGCGCGGCCAAGGGTTTCGACCGCATGGTCGCGCGCGGCGATCTCATGCAGGTCGCCGGCGAACTCGATTTTCTGGTCGCGCTTGCGCCGCTGACGCCGGAAACCCGCAACATCGTCGGCGAAAAGCTGCTCGCCGCCATGAAGCCGACCGCTTATCTCGTCAATGTCGCGCGCGGCGGCGTGGTCGACGAGCCGGCGCTGATGGCCGCGCTCGAAGGCGGGAAAATCGCAGGCGCGGCGCTCGACGTGTTCTCGAAAGAGCCGTTGCCGTCCGACAGCCCGCTGTGGAAGACGAAGAACCTCACCATCTTCTCGCATCTCGGCGGCTATTCGCTCGGCTACGAGGATCGCGCCATGCCGACCATCGCCGGCAACATGGAGAAGTTTCTCGCCGGCGATCTGAAAAACATGATCAACATCGTGCGCAAGCCTGCTTCGTGGGGAGTCTGAATTATGTCCATGTCGGAACGCCTGAATAATCCGATCTCGACCGCCGAACTCGAGCGGCGCTGGCGCGCGGTGCGTGCCGCCATGGAGCGCGATAAGGTCGACGTGCTGCTGATGCAGAATAACGACGACCACATGGGCGGCTATGTGCGATATTTCACCGACATGCCGGCGACCAACGGCTATCCCAACACGGTGGTCTTTCCGCGCGACGACGATATGAGCGTGGTGTGTCAGGGGCCGTTCGGCGGCAGCGAAACGACCGCGCAGGGCGACGTCACCTGGCGCGGCGTCAAGCGCATCCTGACGACGCCGAGCTATGCGTCCTGCTTCTACACCAAGGACTACGACCCCGAACTCGCGGTCAAGGCGCTCGAGCCGTACCGCAACGCCACCATCGGCTATGTCGGCACCTATCAGATGTCCTACGCGATGCTCGACTTCGTCAAGCGCGCGCTGCCGAAGGCGCGCTATGTCGACGCCTCCGATCTTGTCGACCGCGTCAAGGTGATCAAAAGCGCGGAAGAGATGGAATTGGTCAAGCGCGCGGCGACGATGCAGGACGGCGCCATGCGCGCGGCTTTCGCCGCGGTCAAGCCGGGCATGCGCGACACCGAAGTGGCCGCGGCCGCGCAGGCCTACAGCGTGGCGCACGGCAGCGAGAACGGCATCTATCTCTGCGCTTCAATGCCGCTCGGTCAGCCGGCCAAATTCGCCAACAAGCATTTGCAGAACCGCGTCATCCAGAAAGGCGACCAGATCGCGCTCCTGGTCGAGGATAACGGGCCGGGCGGCATGTACACGGAGCTCGGCCGCTCCTGCGTCGTCGGCGTCAAGGTGCCGCAGGCGATGAAAGACGAGCTCGCCTTCTGCAAGGAGTCGCGCAAGCTCACGCTCGATCTGCTCAAGCCGGGCGCCTCATGCAAGGACATCTGGGATGCCTTCAACGCCTTCATGCGCAAGAACGGCCGGCCGCTGGAGGCGCGGCTCTATTGCCACGGCCAGGGCTACGACATGGTCGAGCGTCCGCTGATCCGCAGCGACGAGCCGATGGCCATCGCCAAGGACATGAACATCGTCGTGCACCCGACCTATGTGCATGCCGGCTATCTCAACTGGCTGTGCGACAACTACCTGATCGGCGGCAACGGCCCGGGCGACCGGCTGCACCAGTTTCCCGAGGAAGTCGTCGAAGTCGGATAGCTGCCATTCGGCGGACGCGCTTGACCGGCCCGGCTCCCCGGCGCAAGCATCCCGCGCATTTTCCCCCATAGGAGCAGTCATGAAACGCACGATTTTTGCGGCGCTGGCCGGTCTGCTGGCGCTCACCGGCGCGGCCGGCGCGGACACCTTCCCGAGCCGGACGCTGACCATGGTCATCCCCTTCGCCGCCGGCGGCCCGACCGACGTGCTCGGCCGCATCATGGCGCAGGCCATGGGCGACAGCCTCGGGCAAACGGTGATCGTCGAGAATGTCGGCGGCGCCGGCGGCATGACCGGCGGCAAGAAGGTCGCGGACGCCAAGCCCGACGGCTACACCATGCTGCTCGGCACCGTCGGCACGCAGGCGCAGGGGCAGACGCTCTACAAGCATCCGCTCTACAACGCCGTCACCGATTTCACGCCGGTTGCGCTGATCGCCGAAGTTCCCATCGTGCTGATTGCGCGCCCCGACTTCCCTGCCGACAACCTGAAGGATTTCATCGCCTACGCCAAAGCCAACGCATCGAAGATGACCTTCGGCTCGGCCGGCGCGGGCTCGGCCACGCATCTCGGTTGCGTCGTTGCCGATCTGGCGATGGGCGTCAACATCACCCACGTCCCCTACAAGGGCTCGGCGCCGGCGATGACCGACCTGATCAGCGGCCGCATCGACTTCTTCTGCGAAGTGCTGTCCACCGCCAAGGCGCTGATCGACAGCCACAAGGTAAAGGCGATCGTGCTGATGACCGACAAGCGCTCGCCGGTCGAGCCCAACCTGCCGACCGCCGAGGAACAGGGGATCAAGGGCTTCGCGGCCTATACCTGGAACGCGCTCTTCCTGCCGAAGGGCACGCCGGCCGACGTCGTCCAAAAGCTCAACGCGGCGGCGGTGAAGGCGATGAACTCCGCCGCGGTGAAGGACCGGCTACAGGCGCTCGGCGCAACCGTGGTGCCGGCCGACCAGCAGACGCCGGTCTATCTTGGCGACTATGTGAAGAGCGAAATCAAGAAATGGGAAGCGCCGATCAAGGCAAGCGGCGTGTCACAGTAACGCTCCCGGCGCGCGGGAGAAGGAGCCGACGATGGCCGACATCAAGATCCTCAATCCCGACGGGCTCGGCAAACCGCTCGGCCAATATTCGCAATTGACGCGCGTGAGGGCGTCGGAATTCGTCTTCATCGCGGGTCAGGTCGGCGTTCTCAAGGACGGCAAGCTCGCCGGCGACGGCGGCTTCGACGCGCAATGCGGGCAGACCTTCGCCAATATCGAGACGGCGCTGAAATCCGTCGGCGCCGGCTGGGGCAATGTCGTCGAGTTCACCACTTACATGGTGCACTCGCAGGATATCCCCAAATTCATGGCCTGGCGCCTGCGCGAATTTCCGAAAATGTTCGTCAACGGCGCCTATCCGCCGAACACGCTGCTGATGATCGACCGCCTGGTGCAGGAACAGTTCTTGATCGAGGTCTCGGCGGTCGCGGCACTCTAGCCGGGCGGGTCGATCAGGCTGACATGCGCGGCGACCACGCGCCAGCCTTCGGGAAACTTCACCCAGGTCTGCATCTGCCGGCCGATCTTTCCCTTGGCCGAAGGCCGGTCATAAAGCGTCGAGGCGACGGCGAACTCGCGGCCGAAGGTGGTGATCACGGTTTTTGAAATGGTGCGGCCGAGGCCGACCGGCGAGCGCGCCACGCGGAACGACCTGATCGCGGCATAGCCGTAGAGATTTTCACCGGCGCCGTAGCGCACGGTGCGCGGATCGTCGCGGAATATGCCGTTGAGCGCCGCGACGTCGTTCGACACCAACGCCACTTCGTAGGCATCGAAGGCTTTGCGTACCTCGGCTACGACCTCCGGCAGGTCGATTTCCATGGTTTTCTCCCTAGAGATCTGGTTTGGGCGACTGCACCGCGCCCATCTGTTCAAGCGCATGCGCGATGCGCAGCGCAATATCCTCGCGCCACGGCGCGCAGATAATCTGCACCGCAATCGGCAGCGGCGCGAGCGGCACCGGCACGGCCACAACCGGCAGCCCGATGAAGGAAATCGGCTGGGTGTAGAGCCCCATATTCGGCCGCACCGGCAATTCGACGCCGTCGAGCATGAAGGTCTGCTGGCCGATCTTGGGCGCGGTGCAGGGCGTGGCGGGGGCGAGGACCGCGTCGCAGGAGTTGAACAGTTCGAGCACGCGTTCCCGATACCAGCGGCGGAAATTCTGCGCCTTGACGACCAGCGCCGCCGGCACCATGGCGCCGGCGATCAGCCGGTCGCGCACCGCGGGGTCGAAGTCGCGCGCCTGCTTGCGCAAACGGTCGAGATGCAGGGCGGCGCCTTCCGTCGCGGTGATGACATAGGCCGCAGCCCGCGCGCGGGCGGCTTCCGGGATTTCGATTTCGGAGCGCGCGCCGGCCGCCTTGGCCACCCGTTCGAGCGCGGCGAGCGCCTCGGGCGAAGCACCTTTCCGGAAATAACCGCCGGCAACCGCAATCCGCAATCCGTCGAGCCCCTGCCCGAGCTTCGGCGTTGCCGGTTCGGCCGCACGGTCGGCGCAAGCCGCATCCTCGGTGTCATAGCCCTGCATGGCGTCGTAAGACAGCGCGAGATCGCGCGTCGAGCGCGCGAACGGCCCCAGATGATCGAGGCTCGTAACGAACGGGAACGAACGCGCGCGCGTGAGCCGTCCGTAAGTCGGCTTGAGCCCGAACGTGCCGCACAGCGAGGATGGCACGCGGATCGAGCCGTTGGTGTCGGAGCCGAGCGCGAGGGGCACCAGACCGCCGCCGACCGCGGCGCCCGAGCCGCCGGAGGAGCCGCCGGTCATGCGGGCGATGTCGTGCGGATTGCGCGAGGGACCATCGTGGATGTTTTCGCCGGTGAAGTCGTAGGCGTATTCGCCCATGTTCAGCGCCCCGACCAGCACCGCGCCCGCCGCTTCCAAACGCTCGATCAGCGGGGAATCCTTTTGCGCCGGCGGCCGCGCGCGATTGATCTTTGAGCCGGCGACGGTCGGCAGGCCCGCGATATCGAACAGGTTCTTGACCGCGAACGGCACGCCGGCGAGCGTCAGCTTCGATTTGTCGCGCATCGCGTCGATCGCGCGCGCCCGCCGTCGCGCACGGTCGGCGGTGACGGTGGTGAAGGCATTGAGCGCCGGGTTGCGCGCTTCGATGCGGGCGAAAGCATCGTCGATTACGTTCAGCGCGCTGACGGCCCCCGCGCCGACCGCTTGCGCGATTGCAGCCGATGTCGCCCAGGACAGATCGTCGGACATGGCTCAGGCCTTGTAGACCGGCGCCTGCTCGGCCTCGTCCGGCAGCGCGAACTCCGCCACCAGGTTGGCGTGCCGGAGCGTGACTTCGAGATTGGCTTTGACCGCGGCCTGCCATTGCGGCTCCAGCGGCAGGTCGAGCGCGCGCGCGGCGGCGGCAATGAAGTCATCGAGTTTCGGGTCTGGCATGGCATTGTCCTGGTTGCCGGCCGATACAAGCAAGATTTCGGCCAATCGTAGCGGGCGCCCTCGCTGCATTCCAGCGTTTGCGCGACGCGCGCGGCGGAGGCATCGGTGCCGAGCGGGCCGGCCAAATCCGTCGTGCGCCATTCGCGCCTGGCGATAACGGCGTCGAGCGCGGCATCAATCGCGTCGCCGGCGCGCACCAGCTTCTTGTCGCCGCGCCGTTCGCCCAGCCAGGCGAGCAGCACGGCGGCCGAGCCGATCAGCGACGAAGGGTTGGCGATGTTCTTGCCCGCGATGTCGGGCGCCGAGCCGTGCTGGGCCTGCGCCACTGCATGATCGCTGTCGGCATTGAGCGAGGCGGCGAGCCCGAGACTGCCGGCGATCTCGCTCGCCTCGTCGGACAAAAATGTCGCCCAACATGTTCGTGGTGACGATCACGTCGAATTGGCTGGCGTCGCGCACCAGCAGCGCCGCCATGACGTCGATAATGCGCTCCTCGTACTCGATTTGCGGATAGCGCGCGGCGACGGTGCGCAGGCATTCGAGATAAAGCCCGTCCGAGACGCGCAGCACATTCGCCTTGTGCACGACGTGACCTTCTTGCGCTTTTGCATGGCGAGCCTGAAGGCGGCTTCGGCGATGGCAGTTGAGCCTTGCCGCGTGATCTTGCGCACCGCCAACGCGAGATCGGGCGTCGGCATGAATTCGCCGGAACCCTGAAACAAGCACCAAAACTTGCACGCCCGTCGGCTTGTCACGCATCGGCATCGCCTTGATATCCCAACCCGCTTCCCATTGCGGCCCACGCTATATCGAACTATGCTTTTTGCCATAAAGAAAAAATGTTTCGGGGAGGACACGAAATGCCGCGATTAGTCGCTCGGTTTTGCTTGGCAACATTGGGTTTGGCACTGGGCCTGGCCTTCAGTTCGGGCGCGAATGCAGTCACGCTGAAATGGATCACCTTCAAGCCGCAGAACGCCGGCGACGCGCAGGCGATCTCGACGCAGTGGTTCGTCGACGAATTCAAGAAGCGCACCGGGGGAAAGAGCGAGATCCAGATGTTCTGGGGCGGCAGCGTCGCCAAGGACAAGGAGATCCCCGATTTCCTCTCCGGCGGCGCCGCCGACATCGGCGACATCATCACCCCGTATTTTCCGGACAAGTTCCCGCTCAACAACGCAGTCGGCTATTTCATCCCGCAGCCGCATTCCACCATCGAGATCGCCGAGATGATGGAATACTGGTACCGCGTCTATCCGCAGTTCGACGACGAGCTCAAGCGCTACAACCTCAAGACCATCGGCTTTAGGCCCTTGGAAAACTACGGCATGATCTGCACCAAGCCGATCAAGTCGATCGAGGATTTCAAGGGCAAGCGAATCCGCACCTACGGCTTCGCCTACCCGGCCTTCGTGCAGGCGCTCGGTGCAACGCCCGTATCCATGAGCTCGTCCGACGGCTACGAGGCCCTGCAGCGCGGCATTCTCGACTGCTCGCCGATCGGCCCCTCGCTCGCGCACGGCTGGAAATACGATGAAGTGGCGAAATACTACATCGACATTCCGATCGGCGCCTCGTTCGGCCACATGATCACAATGAACCGCAAGAGCTACGACTCGCTCGACGAACAGACGCGCTCGATCCTCGACGGGCTCGGCCGCGAATATGCCATGCGCTACACCACCGAACTCGACATCATCACCAAAAAGGTTTTGGCGGGCTGGAAAGCCAAGGGCGTCACGGTCACCGTGCTGCCGAAGGAGCAGTTCGCCAAGATCATCGATTTCCCGGCGGTGAAAGCGGTGCGCGAGAAGTGGCTGGCCAAGGCAAAGGCGGCCGGCGTGCCGGCCGAGGACATCGCCTCGGATTTCAACTTCTGAGCCGGGCGCTCGCGACCGCTCCCTTCATTCCGGGCCGCCGCGATGCGGCGACCCGGAATCCATAGTTCAAGCGCCGCGGAAATGCGTGAGCCGGGCGCGCGCGCTTTGTCCCCGCGTCCCGGGAAACAAGAAGACGAGACGCCGCGATGTCAGCCTTCCAACGCCTGTACCGGGGCTACGGCCAGTTGCTGCGCGCCATGGGACTGGTGTCGGCGGTGGCGACATTCCTGATGATGCTGCTGGTGGTGGCCAACATCATCGGCCGCTATCTGTTCAACAAGCCGCTGGACGGGACACTGGAATTCACCGAGTCGCTGCTCGTTCTCATCATATTCCTTTCCGTCGCGCTCACCCAATATGACGGCGGCCACATCCGGGTCACGCTGCTCAGGCGCCGGCTGCCGAAGTCCTGGGCGCAGGCGCTCGATATCTTCTGCATGATCGCGGGCGCCGCTTTCTTCACCTGGTGCACCTACGCGGCCTGGCGTTTCGCGCTCCAGTCCTGGTCGTTCAAGGAACAGGAATGGGGCACGGTCGTGTTCCCGCTCTATCCGGTGAAGTTCGTCGTATTCGTCGGGCTCTTGATGCTGGCTGTGCAGTTCCTGCTCGACGCCATCGCCGAAACCGTCATGCCGATCAAGGCCGACGACGACGGCGCGATGGAGCGCCTTTGATGGCCTCCCTCGAGATCGGCCTTGCCGGCGTCATCGCGCTTTTTGCGTGCATCCTGCTCGGCGTCAACGTGATGGTGGCGCTCGGGCTTGTCGGCGCGCTCGGCCTGACCGCGGTCGTCGGCTTTTCTGCCGCCACCTCGATGCTCTCGACCGTGTTTTTCGAGACGACGCACTCGTTTCATTTCAGCGTCATCCCGCTGTTCCTGCTGATGGGCTATTTCGCCATGCGCGCGGGCCTCGGCGAGGACCTGTTCGAGGCGAGCAACAAATGGTTCGGCGCGCTGCCCGGCGGCCTCGCCATCTCGACCACTTTGGGGGCGGCCGCCTTCGGCGCCGCCTCCGGCTCCTCGATCGGCACTGCCACCGTGTTCACCAAACTGTCGCTGCCGCAAATGCTCGACGCCGGCTACGACAAGCGCATGGCGTCGGCCTCGATCGCCATCGCCGGCACGCTCGCGGTCATGATCCCGCCCTCGGCGGTGATGGTGATTTTCGGCATTTTGACCGATTCGAGCATCGGCGATCTGCTGATCGCCGGAGTGATCCCCGGTGTGGTGTTCGCCATCGTCCTGTGCGGGGCGACGTGGCTCACCGTGCTGCGGCATCCGGAATACGCGCCGCGCTCGGAGAAGCGCTTTACGCTGCGTGAAAAGCTCTTTTCCCTGCGGCTTGCCGGCCCGCTCATCCTGGTCATCGTCAGCATTATCCTCGGGCTCTATCTCGGCGTGTTTACCCCGACCGAGGCGGGCGGCATGGGCGCCGCGGTCACGCTGCTGCTCGCGATCGTACGCCAGCGCGGCTTCAAGGGCCTGCAATTGATGGAGACCTTGCGCGAGACGGTGAAAACCTCTGCGATGATCTTCGCCATCATCATCTGCGCGCTGGTGTTTTCGCGCTTCCTCGCCCTCTCCGGCGTCGCCAATACGCTGGGCGATTTCCTCACCGGACTGCAGGTCAACCGCTGGATGATCGTGCTCATCATCGTGCTCATCTATCTGCTGTTCGGCATGATGATGGACGCGCCCGCCCTGCTCGCCATCACGCTGCCGATCACCCATCCGGTGATGATGAAGCTCGGCTTCGATCCGATCTGGTTCGGCGTTTTCGTCGTGCTGCTGGTCGAGATCGGCGCCGTGACGCCGCCGGTCGGGGTCAATTGTTTCGTGGTGCAGGCAACCTCGGAGGGCCGCGTCGAACTGGAGGAGGTATTCTCCGGGCTGATCCCCTACGTGCTTGCCGGTTTCGTCATGCTGGTCCTGCTCTGCGCCTTTCCGCAACTGGCGCTTTACCTTCCGCAGTCGATGCACTGACATGGCCGCGTCGGAAAAATTCGTGCTGCGCGCGACATTGACCTCGCCGTTCGGCCGCAAGGTGCGCATGGCGATCGACGTGCTGGGCCTCAGCGGCCGCGTCACGGTCGTTCCGGCCGACCCTCTCGACGAGAACGACACGCTGCGCCAGCAGAACCCGCTCGGTAAAATGCCATGCCTATTGCTCGAAGGCGGCGGCACGATTTACGACAGCGGCGTGATCATCGAATTCCTGCAGGAAACGGCGGGCGGCGACCGTTTGATTCCGGCGCGCGGGCCGGCGCGCTTTGCGGCGCTCACGCTTGCCCGGCTCGCCGACGGCATCATGGATGCGTCGATCCTGGTGATCTACGATGCGCGCTTTCGGCCGGGCGAACCGCCGTCGCCGCGCTGGCTTGCGCATCAGCGCGGCAAAATCAACCGCGGGCTTGCCGCCTTTGCGGCCGCGCCACCCGACCCGGGCAAAACCGACGTCGTTTCCATCGGGCTTTCCTGCGCGCTCGGCTACCTCGACTGGCGCAAGCAGGTCGATTGGCGTCCGGCCTATCCGGGCCTCGTCGATTGGCTCACGCAATTCACCGCGCACGAACCGGCTTTCGAGCGCACGCGCGCGCCCACGGCCTGAAGGACGGACCCATGACGCAAGCCCCCGCACCGCCGACCTATATGCTCTCGCCGAGCAAACCGAAATTGAAATTGCCGCGCGGGGCGTGCGACGCCCATGTGCATGTCATGGGACCGGCGAGCCGTTTCCCCTTCGCCGATGTCAAGCTGACCAAATCCGACGCGCCGAAGGAAAAGCTGTTCGCGCTGCATGCGTTTCTCGGCGTCGAGCACTGCGTGATCGTGCATACGACGAGCCACGGCTACGACAACTCCGCGACCGCCGATGCGCTTGCCGCCAAAGGCGGCGCCTATCGCGGCGTCGCGCTAGTGCCGGTGACGGTGGCCGATGCCGAGCTCAAACGGCTTGACGGGCTCGGGTTCTGCGGCGCCCGCTTTCACTACATGCCGCACATCGACAAGGGCGCCTCGATCGACGAGGTGATCGGTTTCGCCAAGCGGCTCGCCGCCATCGGCTGGCATTTGCAGATCCACATGGGTGCAAGCCTGATCGCGCAGTTGACGCCGGCGATCCGCCGTTCGCCGGTGCCGGTGGTGATCGATCACATGGGCCGGCTCGATGCCTCGCGCGGGCTGAACTCTCCGGAGTTCCGCGCGCTGCTCGCGCTGATGGCCGACAAAAATGTCTGGGTGAAGGTGAGCGGCGCCGACCGCATCACCAGTCAGGGCCCGCCCTACGCCGACGCCGTGCCCTTCGCGCGCAAGCTGGTCGCGGAATTCGGCGACCGCTGCATCTGGGGCACCGACTGGCCGCATCCCAATCATGCGCCGCCGATCCCCGACGACGGAACGCTGGTCGATCTTCTGGCTGAGATCGCGCCGGGCCCGGCACTACAGGCCCTGCTGGTGGACAATCCGCAACGGTTCTATCGTTTCGCGCCGGCCAAAACTTCGGGAGCAGCATCATGAGCGGACGTCTACAAGGCCGCATCGCCATCGTGACCGGCGCCGGCTCGGTCGGACCCGGCTGGGGCAATGGGCGCGCCACCTGCGTGCGCTTTGCCGAAGAGGGCGCCAAGATTTTTGCGGTCGACCGCAATCTCGACAGCGTCGCCGAGACGATCGACCGGGTGAAGGCCGTCGGCGGCGAGATCGTCACGCACCAGTGCGACGTGACCGACAGCGCTTCGGTCGCCACCATGGTCAAAGCCTGCGTCGAGCGGTTCGGGCGCATCGACATTCTGGTCAACAATGTCGGCGGCTCCGCCCATGGCGGGCCGGTGGAAATGTCGGAGGAAGTCTGGGACGCGCAGGTCGACTTCAATCTCAAGAGCGTTTTTCTGACCTGCAAGCACGTGCTGCCGGTGATGGAGAAGCAAAAGAGCGGCGCCATCGTCAACCTGGCCTCGACTTCCGGCCTGCGCTTCACGGGAGCATTCCAGGTTGGCTACGCCGCGACCAAGGCTGGCGTGATCCAGCTCTCGCGCGTCGTGGCCGTGCAATATGCGGGCAAGGGCATTCGCGTGAACACCGTCGTGCCGGGGCAGTTGCACACCCCCATGGTGGAGGCGCGGCTTGCCAAGCAGCGGGCCGGCGGCGACGTGCAGGCGCTGCTCGCGCAGCGGCTCGCGCGCATCCCGGCCGGGTTCATGGGCGACGGCCGCGATACCGCCAATGCGGCGCTGTTCCTCGCAAGCGACGAGGCGCGCTTCGTTACCGGCACCGAGCTCGTGGTCGACGGCGGGATGACGGTGCGCTGCGACTAATGCGCCCCGGCATCGCGCATGGCTGACGCCGCCTGCGCCCAATTTTTGCGGTTGCGATAATGCCGCAGCCACTTTAACGATGTCGATGCGCGCAACCGGGTCTGGCGTAGCAATTCATGAAAGCAGCACCGTTCGAGTATTCCCGCGCGGCCGATATCGACGAAGCCTGCGCATGGCTTGCCGCCGATGACGGCGCCCGCGTGATTGCCGGCGGGCAGACGCTGGTGCCGATGATGGCGATGCGGCTCGCCCGCCCCACCCGGTTGATCGACATCAACCGCATCGCCGCGTTGTCCTATATCAAGGAACAGGGAGACGGCGTCGCCATCGGCGCCACCACGCGGCAATGCGTGGTCGAGCGCGACCGCCTGGTGGCCGACAAGCTGCCGCTCCTGGCACGCGCGATTCCGCATATCGGCCATGCAGCCACACGCGCGCGCGGCACCGTCGGCGGCTCGCTCGCGAATGCCGATCCGGCGGCGGAAATTTCGCTGATCGCCGCGACGCTCGATGCCACCGTGAGCTATCGCGCCGGCGGCAAGACCGCTGACATTCCGGCGCGCGATTTCCATGTCGGGGCGATAGTCACCACGCTGCCGGAGGGCGCTTGCCTCACCGCCGTACGATTTCCGGTCTGGCAGGGCAAGGTCGGCACCGCCTTTCATGAGGTGAACGCGCGGGCAAGCGACTTTGCCTTCGTTGCGGCGGCGGCGCAGCTCGAGCTCGCCGACGGCAAATGCAAACGCATCGCCATCGGCGTCGGCGCCGCGACCGATCATCCGATCCGGCTGCACAGCGCCGAGCGACAACTGACCGGCAGCGCGCTCGCGCCGGAGGCGGTGCGCCGCGCGGTCGAGGAAGCGCTTGCCGGGGTCGAGACGCTCGACGATTTGCACGCCAGCGCCGCCTATCGGCGGCGCGTCGCCTCGGTGCTTGCCGCGCGCGCGGTCGCCGATGCGCTCGCCGATGCGCAGGGGAAAACGACAAATGCGCATTGAGCTCAACGTCAACGGTGCGCTGCACGCGGTCGAGGTCGAACCGCGCACGACGCTGCTCGATTGCCTGCGCGAGCTGCTCGATCTCAAGGGCGCGCATGCCGGCTGCGAACACGGCGTGTGCGGGGCTTGCACCGTGCTGTTCGACGGCGTGGCGGTGCGCTCCTGCCTCATGTTCGCCGTGCAGGCGGTGGGCTCGGCCATAACCACCATCGAGGGCGTCACGCCCGGCCCCGGCGAGCTGTCGCCGATCCAGGATGCGTTCTGCGAGACGCACGGAATGCAATGCGGCTATTGCACGCCGGCCATGATCCTCGTGGCGCACGCGCTGCTCGCCGACAACCCGGAGCCGACGCGCGAGGAAATCGTCGAAGCGATCTCCGGCAACATCTGCCGCTGCACCGGCTATGCGCAGATCGTGGACGCGATCGCGCTCGCCGCCGAGCGCATGCGCGGCGTCAACCGGCCGCGGAGCCTCTCCAAATGAGCGCAACGGGCCGCCACCGCTACGTTTCCACCGACCGCCGCGTGCGCGAGGACCGCCGCTTTGTCGCCGGCAAGGGACGCTTTGTGGCGGACGTCGAGCTGCCGCACATGAAGCACGTCGCGGTGGTCACCTGCCCGCACGCCGCCGCGCGCATCGGGAAAATCGACAAACGCACGGCGCTCGCCATGCCGGGCGTGCATTACGTGCTGGACGGCGCCGAGCTTGCCGTCGCCACGCTGCCGCTGATGACCGGGCTCGACACGCCCAATGTGCCGCGCCGGCCGCTGGCACTCGACATCGCGCGCTATTCCGGCGAATGGGTCGCCGCCGTCGTTGCCGACAGCCGCGCGCTCGCCGAGGACGCGGCCGAGGCAGTCGAGATCGAATACGCGCCGCTGCCCTTTGTGCTCGACGCCGAGGCGGCGCTGGAAAAAGGCTCACCGCTGGTGCACGAGGCGCACGGCAGCAACGTGCTGCTCGACCGGACTTTCGTGTGGGGCGAGGTCGAAAGGGATTTCGCCGCTTCGCCACGCAAATTGGCGCTGCGGGTGAAATGGGGCCGCTCCTCGACCGTGCCGATCGAAACCTTCGGCGTGGTGGCGAGCTGGGACCCCTGGCGCGACATGCTCGACGTGCACGCCTCGATCCAGATGCCGCGCTTTGCCGACCAGATCGGCATCGCGCTGAAAATCCCTGCGACGTCGGTGCGCGTGCATCACGACGTGGACGTCGGCGGCAGCTACGGCGTCAAGCGCGGCATCAAGCATGCGGTGCTTTGCGGCTACCTCTCACGCCGGCTCGGATTTCCGGTGCGACTGATCGAGGACCGCCTTGAGAACATGCGCGGAGGCGACGCGCACGGGCCGGAGCGCCTGTTCGACGTCGAGGTCGCCTTCGACGATGCCGGCATCGTGCGCTCGATGAAGATGCGGGCGCTGGAAAATGTCGGCGCCTATGCCGGGCGCTCGCCGTTCCAGCTCGGCAAGCCGATCGGCGCCATCGTCGGGCCCTACAGAATCGCGAGCGTGCAGTATCGCGCCATTGCGGTTGTCACCAACAAGACGACGCAGGACGCCGTGCGCGGCTTCGGCCAGGGGCCGACCAATCTCGCGCTCGAGCGTGCCATGGACGAAGTCGCCAATGCGCTTGGTCTCGATCCGCTCGAACTGCGCCGGCGCAATCTCATCCGCCGCGACGAATTCCCCTACCTCATTCCGAGCGGCACCACCTACGACAGCGGCAACTACGAAACGGTAATCGACAAGGTATTGGCGAACACCGGCTACAAGGAGCTGACGGCCGAGCGCGACCGGCTGCGCCGGGAAGGCAAGCTCGCCGGCATCGGCATCGCCGCCTGCCTGGAGCCGAGCGGCGGCAACGCCACCTTCGAGGCGCTGCTCAATCCGGCCATCACGACCTCCACGTTCATGGATTCCTGCCGCATCAATATCGACGGCCTCGGCGCCATCACCGCCACCATGCACACGACGTCGTCGGGCCAGGGGCATGAGACGCTGGTCGGCACCGTGGTCGGCGAAGTGTTGCAGGTCGATCCGGAGAGCGTGCGGGTGACGCGGCCGGATTCGCTCAACTCGCTGCCGAGCGGCACACCGGTCGGCAGCCGCATGGCGATCATGCTGGGAGGCGCCGCATTTCACGCGGCGCAGAAATTGAAGGCGAAATTGACCGCCATCGGCGCGCACGATCTCGGCATCCCGCTCGAGCGCGCGGTTTACGACCAGGGCAGCGTGCACGACCGCAGCGCGCCGCAGAACAAACGCGGCTGGGCCGACCTCGTGAACATCGCCTTCCGCAATTATCACCGCATGCCGGCGGGCTTCGAGCCCGGGCTCGCCGTCGAACACATCTATCAGGTGCCGACCGGCGGCGTGCTGCCGGGCAAGGACGGGCGCGTGCAGATGTATCCGTGCTTCTCGTTCGAATTCCACCTGTTGCTCATCGCGATCGACCCCGATCTCGGCCGGCCGCAGATCATGCGCTACCGCCTCGGCCACGACTGCGGCACGCAGATCAACCCAAAAATCGTGCGCGGCATGACGATGGGCGGCATCGCGCACGGCATCGGCGCCGCGCTCTACGAGGAATTCGCCTATAACGAGGAGGGCCAGTTGATCGCGCAAAGCTTCATGGATTATCTGCTGCCGTCGTCGCACGAGGTGCCGGCGGTCGACATCGTCGATCATGAGACGCCCTCGCCGCACACCGTGCTCGGGCAGAAGGGCTCGGGCGAAAGCGGCTATCTCGGCGCGCCGGCGGCCGTCGCCAACGCCATCAACGACGCGATCCGCCCGCTCGGCATCTCCGTAAATACCGTCCCGATCAAAGTGTCGAAGCTCGGCGATCTGATCGCGCAGGCGCGGGAGCGCAACGCACGATGATCGTCGATTGCCACGCGCATCTGGTTCCGGCCGAATTGCTCGCGGCGGTCCGCAAGGATGCGGCACGGTTTCCGCATGTGCGGCTTATCGAGGACGGCGGCGGACTTGCTTTCTCGTTTGCCGGCGCCAAGCCGACGCGGCCGGTGTCGAAGCCGCTGTCGGACACCGCCTCGCGCCTTGCCTGGATGACCGAACAGGGCATCGACAGGCAGGTGGTCGGCGGCTGGGTCGACATTTTCGGCTATGAGCTGCCCGGCGCCGAAGGCGAAACGTGGGCGCGCTTGAGCAATGATGCGCTCATGGCCGCCGCCAAGACCGAACCGCGCTTCGTGCCGCTGGCGACCGTGCCGCTCGGCGACGGACCGCGTGCCGCCGCCGTGCTCAAGGACGCGATAAAGGCCGGGTTCCCCGGCGTCATGATCGGCACGCTGCCGCGCGGCGTCGGCTCGACGCTCGATCATGCCGATCTCGATCCGTTCTGGCGCTCAGCCGATGACACCGGCGCGGTCGTCCACATTCATCCGAGTTACGACGCCGGCGATGTGCGCGTGAACGATTTCGGCCTCGCCAACGGGCTCGGCCGCATCACCGACGCCGCGGTCGCGCTGGCGCGGCTGATCTCGGCCGGACATATCGCGAAATATAAAAGCGCGAAATTCTTCGCGCCGATGGGCGCTGCGGCCCTGCCCTTCGTGCTCGGCCGCCTTAAGCGCAATGCCGCGATCACGCCCGGCATCGGCGACCCGGTCGCGGCGCTGGCGCAGATCTACACCGACACCATCCTGCACGACGCCCGCGTCTTGAAATTCGTGATCGAGATGATCGGCAGCGAACGCATCATGATGGGCTCCGACATGCCGTTCCCGATCGGCGATCGCGAGCCGTTGAAGATCGTCGCCGCTGCCGGCCCCACGCCGGAACAGGTCCGCTCGATCAATGGCGGTCTTGCCGGGCGGCTGTTCAATATTCATTGATGGCATCCAGATTAAATGTGGAGGAGCGCAACCATGAAAAAAATATCGATGCTGTTTGCGACGCTGGCCGCCCTCGGGCTCGCCGCGTTCGACCCGGCGCCCGCCGCGGCGCAGGCGCCGGCCAAGATCACCATCGTGGTATTCGGATTCCCTTCGCTCGGCGCCTTCATGCCGCCGGTGATCAAGGCCAGGAAGCTCGACGAAGCCAATGGCCTCGACATCACCTTCGAGGAGCGGCCGCCGACCGCCTACACCACCCAGTTCAACTCCGGCGAATTCAAGGTCGGCGGCAGCGCGGCCCTGCTCACGGTGGGCCTTGCCGACGAGCGCGGCGTGAAGGTGAAATATCTGTTCAACCTGTTCGACTTCTGGGGCGGCGTGGTCACCTCGCGCCCCGCGGTCGCCTCGGTCAAGGACCTGGAAGGCAAGGAACTCGCCGCCGCGCGCGCCACCACCAACTACGTGATGTTCGAGTTCTTCGCCAAGAAGCTCGGCGCCGACGTTTCCAAGATAAAGGTGGTAAACACGGCGCCGCCCGGTCTCGTCGGCTACGCGGTCGCGGATCGCGCCGATGCCATTCAGCTCTGGGAGCCGGCCTACACGCTGCTGAAGGCGAAAAAGCCCGACATCCGGCTGCTCGACCTCGGCCTGAACAAGACCTGGCAGAGCTTCGCGGGCGGCGGGCGCATTCCCTATCTCGGCGTCGCCGCGCATGACGACTGGATCGCGGCAAACCAGGCGCTGATCCCGAAGCTTTACGCGACCTACAAGGCGGCCGGCGAATACATCGCCCAGCACCCGGAGGAGGCCGCGCAGTTGATCGCGCCGAAATCCGCCCCGCCCGATATCGCCGCGCTGGTCACCCTGATCAAGACCAACGAAAGGCTGGGCATGAGCGTGGTCGGCGCGAGCGACGTGCGCCAACAGATCGAGGCGGTTTACAAGGCCGGCGTCGACGTCGGCTATCTCAAGAAGCTGCCCGGCGCCGACACCATCTACGACAAGCCGCTGAAATGAGCGGCGCGCGAACCTTGCGCGTTCTGCAAGCCGCCGCCGGCATGCTGGCGCTGGCGGCGGCCTGGCAGGTTTTGTCGATGGTGTTCCCGCATTTCCTGTTTCCGCCGGTGCCCGAGATCATGACCCGCACCATCGAAATCCTGATCACCGGCTCGCTTCTCGCCGACGTGCTGCTCACTGCCGCGCGTATTTTCGGTGGGCTGTTCGGCGCTTTCGTCCTCGGCTGCCTGCTGGCGCTGGCAGTTGCCCGCTCGAAGGTCGCCGAGAATTTCCTCACGCCCGTGCTCACGTTTTTCCAGGGCATCCCGGCACTGTCCTGGGTGGTGTTCGCCATCATCTGGTTCCAAGGCACCGAGTTCCGCGTGCTTTTCATCATGGTCATGACCACGCTGCCCGCCTTCACTTTCCAGATTCTCGACGCCATCCGCTCGATGTCCAAGGACCTGTTCGAAATGACCATGGCGTTCCGCCCCAGCCGCTGGACGCTTTTCCGCTTTTTGATCGTGCCGACCATCGTGCCGGGCATCCTCACGGCGTGGAAGGTCAATCTCGGCAACGCCGCGCGCGTGGTGGTGGTCGCCGAACTGGTGGGCGCGACGGGCGGCGTCGGCTATCAGTTGCTGCGGCAACAGCAATTATTCGATATGGCCGGCGCCATGGCCTGGACGCTGCAACTGGTGCTGTTCGTGCTGGTGGTGCAGCAGACCATCACGGCGATCGAAAACTACGCGTTGCGCTATCGCGCGGTGTCCGAGCGGGCGATGTAGTTGCATGGCGGCCGAGCCGGTCATCCGCTTCAAGGACGTGAGCAAGGTCTTCCGCCGCGCGGACGGGCGCGGCGATTTCACCGCCGTCGACCGGCTGTCGTTCGACATCGCCAAGGGCGAGATCGTCGCGGTGCTCGGCAAGACCGGCTGCGGCAAGTCGACCATGTTCAACATCGTCGCCGGGCTGACCGAGCCGAGCTCGGGCGAGGCGCGCGTCGTCGGCCACGATCCGTTCCGGGAATTCGAGTTCTTCCGCGGCAAGATCGGCATCGTGTTCCAGAACGACCGGCTGATGCCGTGGCGCTCGGCGCTCGACAATGTGCGGCTCGGCTTGCAAATCCTCGACAGCGATCCCGGACAGGCGCAGGAAACCGCGCGCGCCTGGCTCAAGCGGCTCGGCCTCACCGGCCACGAAAACGACTATCCGCATGCGCTGTCGGGCGGCATGCGCCAGCGCGTGTCGATCGCGCGCGCTTTCGCGGTCGATCCGGAGATTTTGCTGTGCGACGAGCCGTTCTCCTCGCTCGACGAGATGACCGCGCGCGACCTGCGCGCCGAATTCGTGCGGCTGGTGCGGCAAAACAACAAGACCGCGGTGTTCATCACCCATCAGATCAACGAGGCAATCGAAATCGGCGACCGCGTGCTGGTATTCCACCGGCCGGCCCGCATCGCCTATGAGACGCGGCTATCCGCTGCCAGCGACCGCGGCAAAGTGCAGGAAGACATCATGCGGGTGCTGGCGGTCGAGCAGACGCCGGACGGGCCCGGCGGCTGAGCGGTCAAACGCCGATTGGCCGCCCCGGTTTACTCCGGCGGCGCTGCCGCACTAGTATTTGCATCCCTCGCATCCCGCCGGAGCCTCCGATGCAACCTGCCAAATCATTCACGCTCTCCGCCCACGGCGCCAAGATGCCGGCAATCGGCTACGGCACCATGGAACTGCCGGAGCGCGGCGCCGAACTGGTGGCTTACGCCATCAACAGCGGCTACCGCCTCATCGATACCGCGCGAAAATACGGCACGGAAGAAAAAGTCGGCGAAGGCATCCGCCACAGCGGCATCGCGCGCGGCGAACTGTGGGTCACGACCAAGGTGACGGAGCTCGATGCGCGCGAAGCCGATTTCCTGCGCTCGGCCGAGACCAGCCTGAAGGCGATGCAACTCGACTACGTCGACCTCCTGCTGGTGCACTGGCCGCAGCCCAGGGTGCCGTTCACCGAGACGCTCGGCGCGCTCGCCAAGGCCAAGCGCAGCGGCATCGCGCGCCATATCGGAGTGTCGAACTTCACCATCGCCATGCTCGAGGAGGCGGTCAAAGTCTGCCCCGAGCCGCTGGTCACCAACCAGATCGAGTACCACGCCTATCTGCCGCAGGACCGCATGCTGGCGGCGCTCAAGCGGCACGGCATGATTCTCACCGCCTATTGCCCGATGGCGCGCGGCAAACTGCTCGACGAGCCCGTTATGGCCGCAATCGCCAAGTCGCACGGCAAATCGATCGGCCAAATCTGTTTGCGCTGGCTGATCCAGCAACCGATGGTGGCGGCGGTGCCGCGCCCGCTCGAAGAAAAGCATATCGACGAGGACCTTGACGTTTTCGACTGGTCGCTCACCGACGATGAGATGCGGCGCATTTCGGCATTGCGCAGCCGCCACGTGCGCATCGCCGATCCACCCGAACGCGCGCCGAAGTGGGACGTGGAGCGCGTTGCATAGGGGCAGGCGTATCCGCGCGACGGCGCGGTTCGGCGGCACCGTACCTTCGGCCCGGGGCCGCCCGACGTCCCGGCTAAGCCATGATTTTCAGAGCATTTTGCGCGCTCGCGGCCGGCCATTGTGGGGCGATTGTCGGCCCGGAAATTGCATGTTTAGTAGGCAGTCAATCAGGTTGAATTCCGCGGCAACTTCGTCACGCCACTGCCGGTAAACAGCAAAGCCCCATGTCGATCCTCGTCGGTCTGCACCACGTCACGCGCTACAATTACGACAAGCCGGTCAGCCTCGGGCCGCAACTGGTGCGGCTGCGCCCGGGCGCGCATTGCCGCACGCGCATTCCGAGCTATTCGCTCAAGGTGACGCCGTCGCAGCATTTCGTGAACTGGCAACAGGACCCGCACGGCAACTGGCTTGCGCGCTTCGTGTTCCCGGAAAAGGCGACCGATTTTTCGGTGACGGTCGACCTGCTCGCCGATCTCGAAGTGATCAACCCGTTCGACTTTTTCATCGAACCGTATGCGGACAAATGGCCGTTCACCTTCGCCGCCGATCTGCGCGAAGATCTTGCGGCCTATGTCGTGCCCGAGCCTGCCGGACCGCGCCTGAATGAATTGATCGCGAGCATTCCGCGCGAGCCGCGCAATACCACCGACTTTCTGGTCGAACTCAATCGGCGTGTGCACGCGTTGGTGCGCTATATCGTGCGCTTCGAATCCGGCGTGCAGACGCCGGAGCAGACGCTGACCTCGGGCTCCGGCTCGTGCCGCGACTCGGCATGGCTTTTGGTGCAGTTATTGCGCCACATCGGCCTGCCCGCCCGTTTCGTGTCCGGCTATCTGATCCAGCTCAAACCCGACGTAAAGCCGCTCGATGGGCCAGCCGGCACCGATCGCGATTTCACCGACCTGCATGCCTGGACCGAAGTCTATTTGCCGGGCGCCGGCTGGATCGGGCTAGACCCGACCTCGGGCCTGCTGTGCGCGGAAGGGCATCTGCCGGTAGCCGCGACGCCGCACTATCGCTCCGCCGCGCCGATTTCCGGATTGGTCGAGCCGAGCAAAGTCACCTTCGGGTTCGACATGTCCATCACGCGCATTGCCGAGAAGCCGCGCGTGACCATGCCGTTTTCCGATGAAGCCTGGGCGGCGCTGGACGCGCTCGGCGAAAAAGTCGACGGCGACCTCTATGCCAACGATGTACGGCTGACCATGGGCGGCGAGCCGACCTTCGTGTCGATCGACGACTACCAGTCGGCCGAATGGAATACCGCTGCGCTCGGCCCGCAAAAAAGCGTCCGTGCCGACGATCTTGTCCGCCGCCTGCACCACCGCTTTGCGCCGGGCGCGCTGCTGCACTACGGGCAGGGCAAATGGTATCCCGGTGAACCGCTGCCGCGCTGGGCGTTCTCGCTCTATTGGCGTCGCGACGGCGTGCCGATGTGGCGCGACATCAATTTGATCGCGCGCGCGCCCGCTCAACCGGCGCCGTCGGTCGACGATGCACAGCGCGTCGCCGAGGGCATTGCCGCGCGCCTTGGAATCATGGCCGACTTTGCGCAGCCGGCCTACGAAGACCCGGTCGACCGCATGCAGAAGCAGGGCACGCTCCCGGTGGACATCGATCCGAGCGATCCAAAGATCGACGATCCGGAGGAATGCGCCCGCATTCTGCGCATGTTCGAACGCCATCTCACGCGGCCGGCCGGCTTCGTCTTGCCGCTGCAACCCGGCCATTCGGGGAACAAGCCGGGTTGGCAGAGTGAAATATGGCGCACGCGGCGCAGCCAGTTGTTCCTGATCCCCGGCGATTCCCCGATCGGCCTGCGGCTGCCGCTGCAATCCCTGCCCTACGTCGCGCCCGTCGATTATCCGCATCCGGTACCGGCCGATCCGTTCGCCGAACGCCGGCCGCTGCCCGATGCGCGCCCTCTGGTCGCGGCCGTGCTTGGACGCGACGACGCGGCACCGCCGCTCGCGCCCGAGGATGCACGGCTGTTGGGGCCGGCGCATGGCGCCGCGCCGGCGAGCGCATTTCCGGTCCGCACGGCGCTTGCGGTTGAAGTGCGCGACGGCCGCGTCTGTGTGTTCATGCCGCCGGTCGACCGGCTTGAGGATTACCTCGAGCTGCTGGCGGCGATCGAGGCGACCGCGGCGGAGCTCGCCCTACCGCTCCAGGTCGAAGGTTACCCGCCGCCGCAGGATGCGCGCCTCAACGTCATCAAGGTGACGCCCGACCCCGGGGTGATCGAGGTCAACATCCATCCGGCCGAAAGCTGGCGGGAAGCGGTGCAAATCACCAACAGCCTCTACGAGGAGGCGCATCTTGCCCGCCTCGGTACCGACAAGTTCATGATCGACGGCCGCCACGCCGGAACCGGCGGCGGCAATCACGTCGTGCTCGGCGGCCGCAACGCCGCCGACAGCCCGTTCCTGCGGCGACCCGATCTGCTCAAGAGCCTGGTGCTCTATTGGCAGCGCCGGCCGTCGCTGTCCTACTTTTTCTCCTGCCTGTTCATCGGCCCGACCAGTCAGGCCCCGCGCATCGACGAAGCGCGGCAGGATATGTTGTACGAACTCGAGATCGCCTTTTCGCAAGTGCCGGCGCCCGGTCTTGGCACGCCGCCGCCGCCCTGGCTGGTCGACCGCCTGTTCCGCAACATCCTGGTCGACGTGACCGGCAACACCCACCGCACCGAAATCTGCATCGACAAGCTGTTCTCCCCGGACGGGCCGACCGGTCGGCTCGGCCTCGTCGAATTCCGCTCGTTCGAAATGCCGCCGGATGCGCGCATGAGCCTGGCGCAGCAATTGCTGCTGCGCGCGCTGATCGCCTGGTTCTGGCGCCAGCCGCTCGATGGCGCGCTCTCGCGCTGGGGCACCGCGCTGCACGACCGGTTCATGCTCGAACACTTCGTCTGGGAGGACTTCCTCCAAGTCCTGGACGACCTCAAGCGGGCCGGTTACGACTTCGCGCCGGTGTGGTTCGACGCGCAGCGGCAATTCCGTTTCCCGCATTACGGCAGCGTGCAGCGTGGCGGCGTCGAGCTCGAGCTGCGCGGCGCGCTCGAGCCCTGGTACGTGCTGGGCGAAGAAGGCGTCAGCGGCAGCACCGTGCGCATCGTCGATTCCTCGATCGAAAGGCTGCAGGTCAAGGTGCAGGGCCTGAACGAGACCCGCCACATCGTCACCTGCAACGGACGCCGCGTGCCGCTTTGCCCGACCGGCCGGCCGGGCGAATTCGTCGGCGGCGTGCGCTACAAGGCCTGGGGTCTGCCGTCGGCGCTGCATCCAACGGTCGCGGTTCACGCGCCGCTCACCTTCGATATTGTCGATGGCTGGAGCCGGCGATCGCTCGGCGGCTGCGTCTATCACGTATCGCATCCGGGCGGACGCAACTACGAAACCTTCCCGGTCAACTCCTACGAAGCGGAAGCGCGCCGGCGCGCCCGCTTCCAGGATTACGGCCATACCGGCGGGCCGATCGACATTCCCCCGCCCGAGCGCTCACGCGAATTTCCCACCACGCTCGATCTCCGGCGTCCGAACTGAGCACGCCATGGCAGCTCAACCGGAAATCGCGCCCGCACAACGCAACGGCAGTCTGGAGCCGCTGCTTTCCGGCTATCGGCCGCTGCCCGGCGTATTCGACGAGATGATGGAGGCCGACGGGCGGCTGCGCGGGCATTGGCAGCCGTTGCTATCGAGGCTGTCGGGGCTCGGTGGCGAGGAAATCAACCGCCGCTTCGCGACCGCCGATCGCTACTTGCGCGATTCCGGCGTTTTCTATCGGGTCTATGAAGACCCCGCGGGCGTCGAACGGCCGTGGCCGCTCAGCCACGTGCCGCTCGTTATCGACGCCACCGAATGGAAGCAGCTCCAGGCCGGGCTGATCCAGCGCGCCGGCCTGATCGAGGCTGTATTGGCGGATGCCTACAGCGCGGGCGAAT
>Ga0335085_10000716_pt1 | contig 86540 bp, 68 predicted proteins | sample Lox_Sample_45_FD_206712 | JGI IMG/M metagenome (GOLD analysis project Ga0335085, IMG submission 206712) | Soil microbial communities from Loxahatchee National Wildlife Refuge, Florida, United States - Lox_Sample_4.5 | ecosystem: Environmental > Terrestrial > Soil > Wetlands | place: USA... | reverse complement strand
CATCCGCAGCATCCGACATTTCGGTCTCAGGCTCATCCCGCGTTGGAATCAAATTCCAGTTTCAGGCTCATCCCGCATTGGAATCGAACCCCTGGTTCAGGCTCATTCCGCATTGGACAATTCTCACGCGGGTTCCGGATGCCAGGTGCATGATACAATACCGCGCGATGCTGTACTACGACTGGAATGCGCTAGCCGAGGAGGCACTGACTCCCTTGCTCGGGCGGAAGATGCTCCATGGACAACACATGACCGTGGCGCGCATCCGCCTCGCCCAGGGTGCGGTGGTTCCCGAACATAGCCACCCGAATGAACAGATCAGCATTCTTGAAAGCGGTGTGTTGCGCTTCGTACTCGCCGGTGAGGAACGCATCCTGCACGCGGGCGGCGTGCTGGTCATACCGCCGGATGTCCCGCACATGGTGGAAGCGCTCGAAGACTCGCTGGCTGTGGATTTGTTCTCGCCGCCCCGCGAAGACTGGATTCGCGGCGACGACGCTTACTTACGGCATGCCGGGAAACGTTAACGCGGCGAGGATTCGCGAGATCCTGCTGACGGACCGCGCATGGGCGGTCTACGCCTTGGCCGATCTGGCTCCTGAATACAGCATGCACGCGCACTGGGTCACCGCGCCCGAAGGCCACCCGGCATTGCTGCTGATCTATCGCGGATTCCAGCCGCCCGTGTTGTTCGCACACGGCGCGACGGCGGATCTCGCCGGCCTCATTACGGCGCTTGCCCAGGAGCCGGAATTCTACCTCTCGGTTCGCCCGGACTTTTTAGCCTTGATGACCGCCGCGGGTTACCGCATTCGAAGCGAGAAGCGCATGTGGCGCATGCTGCTGGACGCGCGCGAATTTGAGCCCGCAGAGGCAAAGACGGCGCGGTTGGGGCCAGGCGATCTGGATGATCTGCAGCACCTCTATTGCGATGGAGAAGCCGCCGGTGAAGCGCCGCTGTTCTTCAATCCATCCATGCTGTCTTGCGGAGTTTATTACGGCGTCCGGGAGGATGGCTCGATCGTGGCAGCTGCCGGCACGCATGTGCTGGCAACGGACGAAAGCATTGCGGCTATCGGCAACGTCTATACGAGACGCGATCGCCGTGGACGTGGGCTGGGCACGCAGGCAGCGTCGGCCGTCGCTGGTGAATTGCTGCGTCTGGGCATCCAGACGATCGCGCTGAATGTAGAAGAGAGTAACATCGGGGCCGGCCGCATCTACAGCCGCTTGGGATTCAGGCGCTATTGCGCATACCGGGAAGGCGCCGCCATCCGCGTGGATCTCAATGGCCCAAGTGCGCGCGCCCGGTGATGTGTGCGTTTCCTTCGAGGGCTGCGCTCCGGCCCAAAGCGATCGCGCCGTACATCCGGCCCTCCGCCGATACCTGCCCGGCCATAGACATCACCAGCGGATCGTACCCGTCGGTGCCTGCCGCACAATGGGTATTGTTCGGGTCAGTGCTGACGTAGATCAATGGCTCGGTCTGGAAGAGCGACCACCCATAGAAGCGATTGGCGGGCGCCCAGGCTCCCATCACGCCCGAAAACCATATCGAGTCCGTCCCGTCGGCCAACCATTCTCCCGCGCCGCAGCCCCAATACGTGCCGCTTTCTCCGACGCCGGCTGCTAGCGGCGTCCAGCGTAGCGGACTTGACTCATTAGCCCACAGCCGCTTGATCGACGGGACTTGAGCGGCCAGTGTCGCGTATTCCGGCAGAGTCCTCGAGTAATACTGCGACGAGGGTTGGGATGAGTCCGGGTAAACGTCCAGACCGGCAAAGTCCAGCACGTTGGCGGGCATCAGGGCCGTAGTCCAATCGCACCAATAATTACCCGAATTCGCACAGCTATAGGGAAAACCGCCTGCATCCGGGAGAACCGCGCCGGCCCCAATCTGGATGCCCGTGTTCAGGGAAGCCGCACGGATCGCGGTGCTCGCGGCGCGTACGAAGGCATCCGCGTCCGACACACTCAAGGCGCAGTTAGGAGAGGTATTGAGCATTAGTTCCCAGACGCCGCACGGCTCGTGGATCACGGTAAAGTCGTCGACCCAATAACGCGAAACGACGGCGGTATAGAGCGGAATCAGGCAAGCTTCCAGTTGCGCCACTGTGAAGTTGCCATAGCCGGTTGCGATACCGCAAGTGGAGAGGACATCCGCCGTAGGGGTAGGCGAGACACGAACACGCATGTGCTTCGTGGCGTGCGCATAGCTGAATAACGTGTCATAGGTTGCCAGGCTGTGCGTGTACCACGCGGCATTGGTGGTACCGGGGGTGTAACATTGGCCATAAGTACCGCAGTCATTCGACCCTGAGGTCAGATATTGCGAGGATTCGAACAGAGGCCCCAGCCAGATATTGACATCCACCGAAGTCAGTCCCACACCCAGAGGCATGGCATTGGCCAGTGAATTCACGTACCCTTGCACCACCGCGGAATTATTGTAAAGGCACGTCCCGCTGTTTGGGCACGTCTTTGGATCGTAGGTCATGTAAGACTGGCTGGCAGGCACTACCTGGCCGGACAGCAGCATGTGTGGCTGCGATTGTGCGGTGGCTCCCATGCGCGCCGCCGGCAATGACACTGCGGCGCCGGCGACAAATGATTCGAGCGTCGGGGGACCCGCCGCCGCTCCTGTGGTCGCGCAATTGGTGGGATTTTGAAAATTGCAGGTCTGCGCTGCCGCGCTTCCAAGCACTATAAACACGGCCGCTGCACACCCAATCAGTTTGGCATGCATCCGATGCTCCACGTTCCGACCGCCGCGCTGGTCGAGGTATTGCTGTTCACGAATTGGATATCCACGGATTGATTTCCAGTTATCGCGGCAGAATGAGTTTGATCACTGTAACCCTGTGCGGCATCGCCTGGATTCACCGTTACGGTGACTCCGCTGTTCGCTCCCGCGATCCTCACATTGATCACCATGGTGCCTCCGGCGCCGCTTGGCTGCGAACTGGTCGTGGTGATGTGGAAGTTTCTTAGCGTGCAGGCGAACGGCACCGACACCGACCGGGCGGTCTCCGTGGTGGCGAATGAGCTCTGCCCAACGCCGCCGTACGTGGTGGTGCTGGCTGCCACCGTGGCACCGGCGAAGCTGCCATATAACATCGTCATGAAAGTGGTGTTGGGTAATTGTGTGCTCGCCACACCGCCCGAGATTTGCGGGAAGCTATAGTCGCCGGACTGCGCAGTGACTGCCCCCGTCCGGCCGAAAACCGAGTTCGCCACGTTGCTCCACACCAGGTCGTTGGCGCCGTCGCTGGTGATCGCCTGGCCGGAAGTACCCGCCGCGGCCATCAGATTCACGAGACCGTTGAATCCGGATGAAGGAGCGCAGATGCCCATGTCATGCACTCCGTTGGCGTCGGATAGATGCAGACAGCCGGCTGCCGCACTCGTAGAGTTGGCAAACACATTGCCCGTGGCATTCACGTTGCCGCCCGAATTCACATCCCCAGTGCTGGCCAAGGTGGTCACATTCGCGGCCAACGTTGCGTTGCCGAGGGTCGAGGTTGTGACAGCCGAGGCAGGCAGGTTCGTGGCCGGCAGCAGTCCATTGGCATCGAGCGGCGCGTAGCCGTTCGCGGTGTTTCGATTGGCCGTATTCTCGGGCGTGTAGCCCAGGGTCGTGGTCACGTCAGATGCGCCGGCAATGCTTGGCGCGCCTGTCCCGTTCGTATTCTTGACCAGCCCGGTACCCAGTCCCGCCAGAGTCACTCCGCCGAGCTGGTTCGCATTGATCTGGCCTCCGCCGCTGTAGTTCAGACTGCCTCCGACCAGTAACGTATTGACGTTAGTGCCGCCTCCCAAGCCGGCAAAGCCAACGTTCGCGCTGGTGCTGCCGCACACGAAAGTGTGCGTCGCCACGCTGTAATTCAGGTGACTCCCGCTCGAGTCCGGACACGACGGTAGAGCCGTCCAGGCCCCGGACGCCGGCGCTGTAGTAACTACGACCTGATCCGATGCGTTGTTGCTGGGAACGCTAGTGCCGTTGACTGCCGTAATGGGGGGCAAGTTTGTCAACGGTACGAGCGCATTTGTATCGAGCGGCGCATAACCATTGGCTGATCCTTTCTTGGAGGCGTTTTCTGGTGTGAACCCCAGCGTGGCAGTTACATCCGACGGTGCCGCCGTGCTGGGCGTCCCGGTTCCCGAAGTGATCTTGAGTAATCCGGTCGAGAGGCTTGCCAGTGACACGCCGCCAAGCTGGTTGGCGTTCACCTGGCCCGCTCCCGTGTAGCCCAAGTTACCGCCTATGAGCAGTGAGCCGGAGTTTGTGCCGCCCGACACAGCGCCAAAGCCCACACTGGACGCCGCGCCTCCCGTATTGCCGCACAGGAACGTGTGCGTGGTCACGCTGTAGTTCAGGTGACTGCCGCCCGTATCCGGACAGGCGGGCAAGGCCGCCCACGAACCCACCGAAGGCGCCGTCGTGATCATCGTCTGGTCCGGCAAGTTGTTACTTGGGATGCTGGTGCCGTTAATGGACGTGGCAGGTGGCAGATTCGCTGCCGGCACGTGTCCACTGGAATCCAGAGGCGCATAACCGCCCGCCGAGCCTCGGTTGCCTACATTTTCGGCGACATATCCTAACTGCTGGGTAGACGAAGTACACGTAGCAGGCCAGGCGCCATTGATCTTCGGCCCATATAAACAGTAGGTCGCCGTGTTGACGTAGAAGTCGCCGTTGCCGCCAATCGATGTTGCCGGAACTGCAGGGCCGTACCAGATTGTAGAGCCGGCCGGGATGCGCGAAGAAATCGCGCCGCCTTGAACAACCATCTGCGCCGGTGTGGACACAGCCGCCAGCGCGCATAGTAATCCTATAAGTACAATCCGTCGCATATTGCAAATGTGCCTTTTGAGAAACGCGCAAGACGGGCGAACCGCGCCCCTCTGCGTTCATTGAAACTACAGACGACTAACGTTGATAGAGCATGCCGGTAACTACGGCCGTGCCCGAAGTGCTATCTACGCATAACGCGGTGGGATCGATCACGTTCGAATCCCGTTCGTCCCCCACTACCGCCGACTGGCCCGCCTGCAAAACGGCAGCAACGCCCACGCCGGTAGTCTTGTTGAGGCCGTTCAATCCAATGAATACGTAATCCGTGGAGTTCGCGGTTGTAAAAGCCTGCACCAGCACCTTATTGCAACGGAGGGGATGGCCGTATTGGGCCTGTACATTGGAGGTCAGGGGGCTGCCGCTGGCCGTCACGAACCCGAGTGGAATGATTTGTGCCACGAAGTGCGCTCCTTTTTCACCCACACTATACCAGCAGCAGTACTCAAGCCCGTGGATTTCATCTATAACTGCCCGGTAGCCTGCCAGGCAAAAACGGCCGGTAGACACGCGGCCGGGAGCGCCTCTGAACACCGCTTAAATTGTTACTGCAATGATAGTTAGAAAGGAGGCTCCATGCCGGGCGCAGTTTCATTCGAAACGAGGCCTAAACTGCCCGCCGCCTTCCCTATATTTTTCACTAAGCCTTGTGACTGGAGAGGCTGTTATTGCACCGAGTTCAGGTATGCGACCAGATCCGACATCTGTTGCGCATTGGTGAACCGCGGCCAGCCGATCTTGGATTCCCGCATCCGCGCGAACATCTGCGGGCCGTGCTTCCATAGCGCCGAGATGATGGTGATTTCCGAGTATCCCCGCGCCTGCCCCGGTAGCGGCGGCGCGCCGTGTTCTCCGCCGTTATGACACTCGGAGCAGCGTTTGGCCGCGAATACCTGCTTGCCACGCGCCACGTCCCCTTTGGCGTACACAAACTGACGCATCCACAGGTAACTCAACAGTTGCCGCATCTCGCTCTCACTAAGCTGCGGCACGGGCTGTTTCATTCTGGGTGCGTGATTCCACATATCCACAGCAATCTCAGTCAGGTCGAGACTGTGCAGCCGGTCTTCCAACGCCAACTTGCCCACGTGGCAGTTCACGCAGCCCTTGGATTCAAAGACCGCCTGGCCGCCTTCGCCCGAGGTGAACGAAAAGCGCGCCGCCAGGCCGCGTGTCTCCGGCAGATTGCGCAAATACGCCAGAATGTCGCTCAACTCCTGGGCCGTCAGCTCCTGCCAGGCGATGTTGCGGCGCGCGAAGGCCTGCCGCATGTTGCTACTGTGGTCCCACATCTGCTGCACCAGGATGATGGGCTGTCCGAGCGACTCCCACTTCACCACCGGCGGCGCGCCCTCCGCCCGCGACTCCGTAATGCCGTGACACTCCGCGCAGTGCCGGTCCGTAAACGCCTGCTTGCCGCGCGCCGCATCGCCCGGCTTATCGAAGAAGCGCGTCGAGTACAAGTACGCGAACAGGTCTGCCGCGTCCGAGGTGCTCAGCTTGGGCCGTTCAATACCGGCCCCTTCCATCGCCGCCCACATCACCGGGGCGTGATTCCACATCGCGCTCGCCAACAACGCCGGCGTGAAGCCGCGATCTACCCGCGCACTTAGATCGATGCCCATCTTGCCACCCTTGCCATTCACGCTGTGGCACTGAATGCAGCGCTCGTCTTGAAAGAGTTTCGCGCCCCGCTCCGAGTCGCCGGGAATCACGGGCGGCACAGCGGCCCCCGCGCTCCAAACTGTGATCAGGCAAACGCACAACGCTCGCATCATTCGCTTGTCTTCCCGATGGCACCGGGTATTGCCGAAGTGTCCGATCAGGTGATCGTGACCCTTCCTATGCCGAGTGCATCGTTAAAGGTATTATAGTTCGGCGAATGAGCCGGCGTGATGAAGTTCTGCGGGAATCGAGTAGGCGCGGAATTAAGGGGCCCCTGCAGCGCCAGGCGCTGCGCCACGAGCCCCCGGAAGAACGAAGCCGTGTCCTTAGCTATCGCGCCGCTTCAGAGTCGGACGCTCGTCCTGATCGGACGGTTGCTGCTGACCGTTATCGTCCACCGGGCCGTTCCCGCTGCCGGGAGTGCGCCGTAGGGTCGGACGGCTGCCGTCGTCTTTCTTGTCCGTTCTCCGGCGGTTGTGCAGCGAGTACAGGCGAGCCTTCACGTCGTTGAATTCCGACGTGTTTACCAGGTATTCGGGCTTGGCCTTCAAGATGGTTTCGATTTCCTTCTGGGCCGCCACGATCCGGTCGTCCGTCGGAGGATGGGTCGAGAAGACCTTCGAAACCGTGCCGGGCTTACGTTTCTCCAAGGTCTCGATCTTCTCGAAGAAATCCACGAACGAAGTTGGATCATACCCTGCCTTGTACATGTATTGCAGACCCAGGTAATCCGCCTCGCGCTCCATGCCGCGTGAAAACGCCAGGAAGCCCATCGGGATGGCCACGCTCGCGCCTTGATAGATCGCATATCCGGTCCAGCCGCCCATAAAGATCAGCGGGATGGTGGCAATTTGCATCAACTGGCCGCGGGTCGCCTGCCGGGTGCCGTGGCGGGCGGCCACATGGGCGATCTCGTGCGCCATCACGCCGGCCAGTTCGGATTCGCTGTCGGCTTTCAGAATCAAACCGGAGTTGACGAAGAAAAAGCCGCCCGGCAGGGCGAAGGCATTCACTTCCTCGGAGTCCAGCACTTTGATGGTGAACGGCACTTTGGCGTCCGAGTTCCGCACCAGGTTCTGCCCGACGCGGTTCACGTACTCGGCGATCACTGGATCATCGATGATCTTGGCTTGGCGCTCAACTTCTTGCGCCAATTGCTTGCCGATCGCGATTTCTTTTTCGAGTGAATAGAAGTTGACGCCCTTGCCGACGTCCCGATTGCCGATCTCATCTGGATCCTTTTCACTCTTGCTTTGCGCAAAAGAAGTGTTTGGCAGAAAAGCGAATGCTGCCAGGAAAACCACGGAAACCGCCAAGAACCGCTTCATTGTGGAAAACTCCTGTTACTTTTCACTATACGTCCAAACGGGACTGGCCCGCACCCAATTCAGCCGCCGAAAGATGCTGAGCCGGCGGGGAAAATGCACCTGTGCAGAACTCTATACGTATGGCGGGGCGTGCGGGTTACTCCGGAGGTCCGCGCCGGTTGATGGTGGGGCGGCTATCGGGCTCGTCCTGATCCGGCGCCCCATTTCCGGGAGCGCGGCGCAGGATCGGTGACTTGATATCTTTTTCCACAGCCCGCATTCTGCGCTGGTTCTCGATAGCCAGCCAACGTTCTCGCATCTCACTGTATTCCGAGGTATTTACGATATACTCCGCCTTTGCCGGCAGGATATGCTCGATCTCCCTTTGGGCCTTCTTCAACCGGTCTTCGCTCATGGGGTGGGTCGCGAAGACCTTCGAAATCGATCCGGGCTTCTGCCGCTCGATCGACATCATTTTTTCGAACATGTCGAGCGCGGCCTGCGGATCGTACCCGGCGGCATAAAGATATTGCAGACCAAGGTAGTCCGCTTCGGACTCATACGCGCGCGAGAATGACAAAAACGTCATGGGGATAGCCGCGCTGGCAACCTGCTGTGCCGCAAATCCGCCCCAGCCGCCCAGGAAGATTAACGGAGTGGAGGCGATCTTGGCCAGTTGGATCTTGCAAGCCTGGCGAGTCATATGCCGGGCGGCCACGTGCGCGATCTCGTGCGCCATCGCGCTGGCCATCTCCGCTTCGGTCTCGGCCGCCGTGATCAGCCCCGTGTTGATGAAGACGAAACCGCCTGGTAGGGCAAAAGCGTTCAATGCCGGATCGTCAATCACCTGGAAGGAGAACGGCACTTTCGCGTCCGAATTGCGCACCAGATTTTGGCCTAGCCGGTTCACGTACTCCGTAATAAGTGGATCGGTCAGCATTTTCGCCTGCCGCTGGACTTCGCCGGCGAGCTGTTTTCCCATGGCGATCTCTTTTTCCATGGAATAGCAGTTGAAGCCTTTACTCACGTCACGTTTGCCGATCTGGTTCGGATCGCTTTCCTTATCGGCGGCTAACGTAATGGTGAGGGATAGACTCGATATCAGGACGCCGGCCCAAATCGGCCGCATGCTCGCCGCCTCCTGCCCGGCGTTTCACGTATATTCATGATAATGGGTTCCAAGAGCATTGCACAATCAGACGAGGCCCTGCACCTGCGTTACGCGGATCAGTTCCCGGTGCGCCAGAGCCTCGTCTATTTGAACCATGCGGCGGTCGCGCCGCTTTGCCGTCCGGCGGCGGAAGCTATCCAGTGGCTGGCAGCCGACGCCATGGAATTCGGCAGCCTGCATTACGACCGCTGGCTCGAGACTTACGAAGGCCTGCGCGTGGCGGCGGCCCGGCTGATCGGCGCGCATCGCAACGAGATTGCCCTGGTCAAGAACACTTCGGAAGGCATCGCCACCGTCGCCATGGGTATCGACTGGCGGCCGGGTGACAAGATCGTGGCCTTCCGCGAGGAATTCCCGGCGAACTACTATCCCTGGAAACGCCTGGAAGCGGCCGGTGTTCGGGTGGAGTGGCTATCCTACCTCGATCCGCTCGACCGCGTCGACCAGGCCTGCCGCGGCGCACGCCTGCTCGCGATCAGCTTCGTGCAATATCTGAGCGGCTATCGCGCTGACCTCGAAGCCATTGGCGAGATCTGCCATCGCCACGGCTGCGCTTTCCTGGTGGACGCCATCCAGGGTCTGGGCGCGTTTCCGGTGGATGTGCGGCGCGCGCACATCGATGCCCTGGCGGCCGACGGTCACAAATGGCTGCTCGGTCCAGAGGGTTGCGGCATCCTCTTTGTCGCGCAACAGTTTCAGGATTCCGTCGAACCCAAGGAGTTCGGCTGGACCAACGTCGCCCACTTTGCGGATTATGCCTCGCGCGACATGTCGCTCCGGCCGGATGCCGGCCGGTATGAATGCGGTACGCTCACCACGGTCGCCTGCTATGGGCTGCGCGCGTCGATCGAATTCTTGCTGCAGGTCGGCGTGGAAGCGATCGCCCCCGCTGTACAGCGGCTCGGCGATCTCATAGCCGAGGGCGTCCAAGCCAAGGGATACGAGTTGCTCGTCGCACGGACGCCCGCTACGGGAGCCGGCATCGTCAGCTTCCGGAAGCCGGGGATCGAGGCCGGAGAGATCGTGAGCCGGCTGAAAGCTGCCCGTGTTACGGCGGCTCCCAGGCAGGGGTGGGTGCGCGTGTCACCGCACTTCTATATCAGCCCGGATGAAATCGGCCAGATGCTCGAGGCCCTTCCCTGATGGCTGGCCCGCGCCGCGCGTTCGGGCTGATCTGTCTCCTCGCCACCGCCGTCTTGGCCGGGACCGTTCCCTCGCCGGAAAGCTATTTTGGCCAGCGTATGGGCGCCGATCACCTGGTGCTCGATTGGTCGCGCGTGGTTTCGTATTTTCAGACGCTCGAAGCCAGTTCGGACCGTATCCGCGTTGAGGAACTGGGCAAGAGCACCGAAGGCCGCCCGTTCGTAGCCGTGACCATCGCGTCGCCGGACACGCTGCAGCACCTCGACCGTTACCGCGAAATTCAGCGCCGCCTCGCCGATCCGCGTCTGACTTCGCCCCACGACGCCGCAGCGCTGATTGCCGAGGGCAAGAGCGTGGTTCTGATTACCTGCTCGATCCACTCGACCGAACTGGCGTCTACCCAAACCGCCGTCGAGTTCGCCTACAGGCTGTTGACCGAGGACCAGCCGCGCTTCCACGCCATCCTCGAAAACACCATCTTTCTATTGGTTCCTTCGCTCAATCCGGACGGACTCGATTTGGTTACGGCGTGGTACCGCCGCACGCTGGGCACGCCCTTCGAGGGGACCGGCCCGCCGCAGCTTTACCAGAAGTACACCGGGCACGACAACAATCGCGACTGGTACATGTTCACGCAGCGGGAAACGCAACTGGCCATTTCGAAGCTGCACAATGTCTGGCATCCCGAGATCGTTTACGACGTGCACCAAATGGCTCCGAATGGCGCGCGCATCTTCGTGCCTCCCTGGCTCGATCCGTCGGAGCCGAACATCGACGCCATCCTGATGCAGGAGACCAACATGGTCGGTACGGCCATGGCCGCGGATCTCACTGCGGCGGGTCAGCAGGGCGTTGCCATCCACGCCGTTTACGATTTCTGGAGCCCATCGCGTGCCTACCAGGCGTTTCATGGCGGCTTGCGTATCCTTACGGAATCGGCTAGCGCGAAATTGGCCAGTCCGATCACCGTGCCTTTCGAAGCGCTGGCCACCAACGGCCTCGGATACAACGCGCGCGCGCGAAGCTGGAACTTCCTCGAGCCGTGGCCGGGCGGCGTCTGGCACCTGCGCGATATCGTGGACGATCAGTTGATCGCCATGGAATCGTGCCTCTACCAGGCCGCCATCCATCGCGCGGATCTGCTGCGCAACTTCTACAAAATCGCGCAACGGCAGACGGCCCGCCAGTCGCCCTGGGGATTTCTGATCCCCGCCAATCAGCGCGATCCGGGCGCCACCCGCAAATTGCTCGACACGTTAGCCTTCGGACAGGTGGAGATCGAGCATAACGATGCGGGCGATCACGTTATTCGCATGGCGCAGCCGTATAGCGGATGGGCGAAAGCGCTGCTCGAACGACAGCATTATCCGGATCTGCGGCTCTATCCCGGCGGTCCGCCGCAGCGCCCGTATGACGTCACGGCCCACACGCTGCCGCTGCTGATGGGCGTCGAAGTCAACGCCACCGATACGCAGGTTGCGGGCCTCTATGCGGGCATCGCGGCTTGGCGTTCGGCGGAACTGCGCGCCGCGGATAGCGACTCCTGGAAGGCCATCAACCAGATCTGGCGCTCCGGCGGCAAAGTCTGGCGCAACTCCACGTCGGGCGACTTCTCCACAGCGGACCAGGGGCCTGGTTGGAAGCAGATCCCCCAGCCGCGCATCGGACTCTATCGCAGCTTCATCCCCAACGCCGACGAAGGCTGGACGCGCTGGGTTCTCGAGCAGTTCGGTTTTGCTTATACGAGCATCGGAAACCGCGATATCCAGGCGGGCGCGTTGCGCAAGCAGTTCGATGTAATCGTCTTCCCCGACGCGCGTGTGGATGCTATGGAAACAGGCTATCGCCCGGAAGAGATGCCGCCCGGCTATACCGGCGGCCTTGGCCCTGCCGGAGCCGATGCGCTACGGGAATTCGCTTTCACCGGTGGCACGCTGATCTTCTTCAATCGTGCTAGCGCCTATGCCGTCCGCCACTTCGGCATCGCCGCGCGCGACGTGCTGGCCGGCTTGCCGAACACCGAATTCTATTCGCCGGGATCGCTGCTGAACGCCCGCCTCGATCCGCATCACCCGCTGGCCGCCGGATTGCCAGAGGATCTGGCCATCTGGTCCGAACAGAGTCCGGCATGGGACACGCGCGAGAGCGCGCCGGTGCGCTATCCGAACACGAACGTGCTGGCCTCCGGTTGGCTGCTCGGAGAGAAGCATCTGGCGGGCAAAGCCGCCCTGGTGGATGCCCGGTTGGGCGCCGGCCACGTGATTCTGTTCGGCATGCGGCCGCAGTACAGAGCTCAGAGCTATCAGACATTCAAGTTGTTTTTCAACGCACTGCTCTACTTCTGACCGGCCCCGGTAATGGGCCGCCTGAGCTTGCGGTTCCCCCCTACGCCACCTATAATCGTGCTAATTGTTTTGCTTGTTTGAAATCATACATTGCCGGAGTCTTCCATGGATAGACGTGTTGCTATACACCACTTGAACGCTTCCCGAGCCAATCAGGTGGAAGAGTTCCCGTTCAAGCACTTCAAGGAACTGACCATCGGCAGGGACCCCTCCTGCGAGATCAAGTACGATCCGGAGAAGGAAGACCTCATCAGCCGGCGGCACGCCAAGATCGTGGTGGAAAAGGAGGAGCCGCCGGAGTTTTCGATCAGCGATTTGGGCAGCCGCAACGGAACCTTCATCAACAAGCAGCGCATCTTCGGTCCCGCAAAACTGACGCCTGGAGACATCGTACAGCTCGGCGCCGGCGGCCCGGAGTTTCGCTTCGAAGTCGATCCGCCGATTCAAGGCGCGGCCCGTCCTACGCGTCTGGCGGGCGAAGCGGTGCTGGCTCCCACGCGCGAGGCGCCATCGACTCCCGGCGGAGTACCCACCGCCGTGCCGCCATCCGGCGCGCCAGCCAGTGTCGGCAAGGCCACCGTTGAGCGCATGATCGGCGAGGCCAAGTCGCAGACTCGCCGCAACATGTTCGTCGTGGTCGGGGTGGTGGTGGTCCTGATCGCCGCGATCGCCGCGTTTGTGGTGTTCCGCAGGCCGCAGAATACTATCGTCACGAACAACGTCCGCGTGGCGCCGGACGGTATGACCCCTACCCAGATTGCCTCGACCTATGCGGATTCCGTCGTGCAGGTGGAAGTCGCCTGGAAGATGGTGAGTATCGAAAGCGGCCGGCAGATCTATCAGAAATACGTCCGCAACGCCATCGAAGACTCCAGCGGCAAGCTGGTGCGCCGCTGGAATGTCGATATGGAGTACCTGCCGGTCTTCATCCCAGTCGGCGATAACCTGGAGCCGCTGTTGACCACCAGCGATGGCGACGGCAAGAACAAGGCCATCGGTGAATCCGGTTCCGGCTCCGGATTCGTGATCAGTTCCGACGGATTCATCCTGACGAACCGCCATGTGGCTGCTGGTTGGAATAGCCCTTACGGTTTCGACGATCCCTACGGAGTCGCGCCCGGCACCATCGAAGTGCGCGGCAAGAAAGTCAAAGATCTGGTCGTGATCTCAAAGAACGACTTCCCGAACTGGGTGCCGGCCAATGCCAAGGTGCTCTGCCAGGGCACCTGTGACTCCGATTCGGTCCGCGACCTTTCGAATGCCCTGGTGGGCAAGCAGGTGGATGGCCGCAACGACTACCTGGAAGTCACCTTCGCCCGCAATCGCATCCGGATTCCGGCCAAGACCGCGCGGGTCTCCGACAATGCCGACGTGGCCATGATCAAGATCGATTTGCCGCGCTCCGTGCACAAGGCCGAGCTCCTCGACAACTACGACTCTATCAAACAAGGCGATGCGGTCACGGTGATGGGCTACCCGGGCGCCTCCCCGATGGTCTACGGCGCGGCGGACTCCGCCGATCCGCTGAACCGGCAGGCGAAATGGAGGGAGATTCCCGATCCCACGCTGAGCACCGGCAATATCGCGCGTATAGTGCGCGGCAGTCAGTCGACCGTCAGCAGTTTCGGCGATACGTACCAATTAACCGTGAACAGCACCGGCCATGGAAACAGCGGCGGACCGGTGTTCGATGATCACGGCCGCGTCGTGGGCATTTTCTCTTATGGCATCTGGCGCCCGGGCGAACCTTTCATCACCTTTGCCGTTCCCATCCGTTACGGCATGGAACTGATGGGGGTCACTCCCTCAAAATAAAGGCGCGCCGGCCCGGCTGGTTTTTATGTCTGCGCTGAACGCCAATATCGGTGAGTATCGCCTGGTGGACTTCATCGGCGCGGGCGGAATGGGCGAAGTCTATCGCGCGGTACACACGCGCTTCGGACGCGAAATCGCCATCAAAATCCTGAATCAGGTCGAGGACCGCGCCATCGAGCGCTTTCAAAACGAGGTGCGCATTCAGTCCAGCCTGCGGCATCCCGCTATCGCCGAGTACTACGGCCTGCACGAGTTTCGTGGACGTCCGTGCCTGCTCATGGAACTGGTGGATGGCGAGACGCTTGCGGACCGCATCCGTAATTGCGGGGCACTGCCGCCCGCGGCCGCCTGCGCCATTCTACGGCAGATCGCCGAGGCCGTCGGCTACGTGCATTCGCAGGGCATCGTGCACCGCGACCTGAAAGCCAACAACATCAAGATCAATTCCGCCGGGCGCGTGAAGGTGCTGGATTTCGGAATCGCACGCGTGACGCGCGGCAGCCATCTGACCCGCGCCGGCATGCTGATCGGCACTATCGAGAATTTGGCGCCGGAACAGATCAACGGCGGCGAGGCCGATGCCCGTTCGGACATCTGGGCGCTAGGAGTGCTGCTCTACGAGATGGTGACGGCCCGCATGCCTTTCGAAAGCGAGTCTTTGCCGGCGCTTTACGACAAGATCCGCAGTGCGGAGTACGCGCCCCCTTCGGCGCTGAATCGGGCCGTTCCGCTTGCGCTGGAACAGGTGATAGCGGGTTGCCTGCGGAAGAAGCCGGCATTGCGATTTCAATCCGCGGACACCTTGATTCGAGCTTTGGATGCGGTTCCCCAAATTGCCACCATCGCGCCCGGCAAGACGGCGCGGCCGCAAGCGCACTCCCCGCGTTGGCTGCTGATCGGCGGCGCCGCCGCGGCTGTACTGCTGGTGCTGGCGTTGATATTCTTTGCCGGCGGCGCGCACCACAACCTCCCGAAACGGACATCCTCCGTGGCCGCGGCGGACAGCGACATGAAGACCATCACGGTGGACACGCTGGATGGCACGGCGGACGTCTATCGAGACGGAAAACGGGTCGGCGCCACGCCTTACCAGGTGCAGGCGGCCATGGGCAAGCGGGTCGATCTGGAACTGCGCCGGTCAGGTTACAAAAGTCAAGCAGTGGAATTCGACGTAACCGAGCGCACCACCTACAGCTACGCGATGGACCCGGAGAAATAGGACCTATGGCTTTCTGGAAGCGCCGCAAAACTCCCGAGCCCGCTGCGGGCCCGCCAACGGCAATGCATGCGGTGCCGATCCAGTTCGAGGTGCTGACCGCCATGCTGAGCGATCTAGGCTGCCACCGCGCGATGAACGAAGACAGCGGCAAGATCGTGCATCCGGGCGGTCCGGAAGAATTGGCGCGCAAGGGCATCCTGGTGGCGGTTGCGGACGGAATGGGCGGCCACGAAGCCGGCGAAGTGGCCAGCCGGATGGCGGTTGAAACCCTGGCGCGGGTCTATTATGCGTCGCCGGAGCCTTCCGGAGAAGCGTTGAAAGCCGGCCTGGAAGAAGCCAACCGTGAGATCCACGCGCTGGCTGCGGAGAAGCCCGAACTGAAGGGCATGGGCACAACTTGTTCGGCCCTGGCCGTAGCCGGGCATGCCGTATGCGCCGCGCACGTGGGGGATAGCCGCATTTACCTGGTGCGCCGCGGCACGATATACCAGATGAGCGAGGATCACTCCGAAGTGATGGAGATGGTACGGCAGGGTCTGCTGAGCCTGGAAGACGCCCGCCGGCACGACGATCGCAATGTCCTGACGCGCGCATTGGGCACGCGTCCGGAAGTGGAAGTCTCCGGCTGGACCGAGCCCATGCCGGTGTTTCCAGGCGACCGCTTCGTGCTGAGTTCCGACGGCTTGCACGATTTGGTACGCGAGGAGGAAATCTGCGCCGCGGCGGCCGATAAAGACCCTCAGGCGGCCTGCCAGTGGCTTGTCGAGCTGGCGCGGCAGCGCGGCGGCTATGACAACATTACCGTGGCTGTGGTGGCATTTGACCCCGTGCGCGAGCCGGCCGCGCGCGCGTTGCGGGAAACTCGTTCGTTGGAGGTAGCGCGTTGATTGGGCAGGTGGTAGGGAACTACAAGATTCTGAGCGCCCTCGGGGAGGGCGGAATGGGCACTGTCTACAAGGCTGTGGACGTGATGCTGGAGCGCGAAGTCGCCATCAAAATGCTGCGGCCCGAGATCGCCAGCCAGCCGCAGATTGTGGAGCGCTTCCGTAGCGAAGCGGTTACCCTGGCGAAACTCAATCATCCTTCGATTGCCACGTTGTATTCGTTCTTCCGGCAAGGCGATCAGTTCTTCATGGTCATGGAATTCGTCGCCGGCCAGACCCTGGATCACCTGATCCGCCAATCCGGCGCGCTGCCCGCCGATCGTGCGACCTCCATCCTGGCGCAGGCCCTGGACGGTATCGGGCACGCCCACGCCATGGGGATTCTGCATCGCGACCTGAAGCCTTCCAACATCATGCTGCCCGCCACGGGCGGCGTCAAGGTGATGGATTTCGGCATCGCCCGGCTGTTGAATGCGGCGCGCATGACGCGCACCGGCGGCCTGGTGGGAACACTCGAATACGTCGCTCCTGAGCGCGTGCGCGGGCAGGAAGCCGATCTCCGCTCCGACCTGTACTCGATGGGCATTGTGCTGTTCGAGATGCTGACAGGCCGCGTGCCCTTCCACAGCGACACCGAGTACGAATTAATGCGCGCCCAACTCGAACAAGCCCCGCCGACGCTTACCAGCCTGGGCGTTACCGTGCCGCCGGACATAGAGGCGGCGCTGATGCGATCGCTGGCCAAGAACCCGGAGGAACGTTTTTCGAGCGCCGCGGAATTCAGGGCGGCGTTGATCGGCCCGGTGACTCCGATCCAGGAGATAAACATCAAGCCCACGCGGCTGTCCTCGCCGGCGATCAAAGAGACGCGCATGGCGGATTCCATCCCGCCTACCGTGATGGCCACGGCCACGCCGCCGCCGGCCGCGACGGTGGCCGCCACGGCCGGCCCGTCCGCGCGAAAATCCAACCTGGCGATTTATGGCGCGATCGCGGCTGCTGTTCTGGTGTTGGGAGCAGGCGGAGCTTACTGGACCCTCCACCGGAATATACAGAAGCCGGCGGCTCCGGTTGCGACGCCGTCCAGTCCGCCGGGCGGACCGAGCGCGGCGACAACCGCCTCGCCGGGCGCGCCGCCTTCTGCGCCCGCGGATCCGCGTCCCGTGCAGATCCCTAACCTGGATGTGCCCACGGTGCATGACGCGCCGGCGTCCAAGCCAGTGGTCAAGCGCGCTGCGAAGGGATCGACCGGTAGTACTTCTTCTTCGACCGCCGCAGACACGACCAACCCGCAACAACCAGTCGAGCAGCCCACCGCACCGGTGATCACGCCGCCCCGGCCAGTGCCGGTGACGCCGCCAGCCGCGCCCCCGGTGAACCGGGGTCCCTCGATTACCACGCTCTCGGACGTACAGACGCTGTGCATCGCACCCATGACGGACAATCTGAACGGGTTCATCGCCAGCGAGATCGTGCGCCAACTGGGCGGCCGCTTCCGGATTGTGCCGACGCCCAGCCAGGCCGACGCGGTCATGCGAGGCACGGCCACGGCGGAGGGAGGCATCGGCCGCTCCATCGGTGTGCAATCGGACGCTTCCGCCTCGGTCGTCATCACCGACCGTTCGGGCGCGCGCACACTTTGGAGCGACTCGGTTACCGCACGCCGGGTTCTAGGCGGCGTCCTCCGCAAGGGAGGCCCCAGCGGACTGGCGGAACACATCGTCGCAGACTTACGGCGAGCGTTGCGCTAGTCTGATATGTAGGTTAATTTCGCGCCAGGGAATTTCCGCACACTTGCATTTGTCGGGCTATTCAGGCAAGCTGGTACGTTTCCTACAAGTTCCATGCGGGTACGAGTTCTCTATCACGACCACTGTTTCGACGGCGCTGCTTCCGCCGCTTATTTCACCCGTTTCATGCAGGGTGTCTTCTACCCTGAAGCGGAGTATCTCTACACGGGAATGGCTCACAAGGCATCCCAGATCTTCGAGGACAGCCTTTTCGACGGCGACGTAAACGCGATTGTGGATTTCAAATACTCGAGCGATCCACACCTGACGTGGTGGTTCGACCACCACCAGAGCGCGTTTCTGACGCTCGAGGATGCCGCCCATTACCGCCAGGATCACAGCGGCCGCAAGCTCTACGATCCGTCGTATAAGTCATGCACCTCTTATATCTGCGCGGTGGCCAAGGAGCGTTACGGCTTTGCCCCGGCAGACCTGACCCAACTGGTGGAGTGGGCCAATATTATCGACGGCGCGCAATATCCCGATGCCAAAACCGCGGTGGAATTGGGCGCTCCGGCGATGAAGTTGACGCTGGTGATTGAAGGATCGAAAGGGTCGGAAATCATCCAGCGGATCATCGGCTGGATGCAGCACCGGCGTTTGGAGGAAATCGCCGCCGAACCTGAGATCCAGGCATTGTTTGAGCCGCTGTATGAGCGGCATCTCAAGTCTGTAGGGCTGATCAGTGGCCGCGCCGAGCAGGATAACGGCGTGGTCTACTTCGACCTGACCGGCTACGACATGGAAGGCTACAACAAGTTCATCCCGTACTACCTGTTTCCGTCCTGCACTTACACAGTGTCCGTGAGCCCCTCGCGCTTCCGCACGAAAATTTCGGTGGGATCGAATCCCTGGGCGAAAGACGAGCCGAGGCACAACCTGGCGACCATCTGCGAGCGCTACGGCGGGGGCGGCCACGCGCGCGTGGGCGCCATCAGCTTCGAGCCCGGCGCCGTGGACAAGGCGCGCGCGGTGGCGGCGGAGATCGTAGAAGAGCTGAAGCACTAGTGGGGCGGCCTCTCAGGCTGCGCGAGGCTTTCAGCCTCGCCTGCGGCCCTAGAGTCAAGCGTCGCTAAGTGACGTAAGCATGCTACAGATTCTTCAAGCTCTCGTCAAGCAGCTTCTGCGTGCCCTCATACGGCCCGCCTTCGCCTTCGAACTCCATCGAAAAATAGCCGCGATAGCCGGCGGCTTTGGCGATGGCAAACGTCTTGGACAAGCTGACCCGGAACACCTTCCCGTTATCGACCTCGCAGTCCTTCACGTGCGAAATGTTATACGCATGGTGGAACATCGCATCTACGGCGCGGTAATCGAAATCTTCGTCGCCCTTCAGCATCGAGTTGCCGAAATCGGGCAAGCCGCGCAGCCACTGGCTGCCGGCCGCCTCGATTACCTTCACCAGGAAAAACGCGTCTTCGGTGACCAGGTCGTCGTTCTCCAGGTTGATCATCACGTTCTTCGCCGCGCCGTATTCCGCGATATGTTTCAGAGTTTCCGCCGCGCGGGCGACATCGGGCGGCACGCCGTGCGCGCCCTGGACGTGCACGCGGATGCTGGGCGAGCCGATGGCTACGGCCACATCCACCCACTTCTTGCCGCCGGCGATGGCCTTCTCGCGGCGCGCCGGGTCGGGATCGTAGACGCTCGCGCCCACGGCAGTCGGAATATTGACGACGTGCGATTTTGCCTTCTCTACCGACCGCCGCAATTCTTCCAGATAGGCAGGCTCGGTGGAAGGGAAGTGCGAGTTCAGCGGCTCGATGTTATAGATACCGTATTTTTCAACCACCATCGCGGCGAATTCCGTCAGCTTGAGACCGGCGTGGCCGGGCCGGTCCATGAAGCTGCGAAACGGGTACGAGGCGACCGCGAGGCGGTCTCGCGGCGTGGTGGGAAAGTGAATGTGGGGCGTGGCCGCGGCGTGCGCCGAGGAGGCCGCGGCAAAAGCGGTACAGGTCTCGATGAAGCTGCGGCGGGTGAGGGATGGCATGGCTCTCCCAGCATAACTCCGGTGCGCTACTCCTGCCGCAGGGCCACCACCGGATCGATGCGCGTCGAGCGGCGCGCGGGTATATAACACGCCAGCATCGCGAGCGACGCCAACAGCAACGGTGCGCCGGCGAGCAGCAGCGGATCGGCGCCTTGGACCGATGCGACCGTAAAGAACAACGTCGAAAGCGCGCGCATCCCAGACCATGCCAGAGTCAAACCGATCAGCGACCCGGCCGCAACCAACACCGCGCCTTCCTTCATCACCAGGCCGAGCACGTCGCGCTTCTGCGCGCCGAGCGCCAGGCGGATGCCGATCTCGTGGCCGCGCTGCGCGACCGAATAACCCGTGACGCCCGCCAGTCCGACGGCCGCGAGCACCAGTCCGAAGACGCCAATCAGTCCATAGGTCCAGGAAGCCGCTTTCAGCGCCGACATGAACTGCGCGATTTGTTCCGTCATGCTGCGCGCGTTGAAAGGTGTGATTGTGGAATCCATCGCCTCTACCTCGCGCCGCACGGCAGTGATCGCGTCGGCGCCCGGAGCGGCGCGCAGCATCAGCGTGACCCCGCGCAGGGATGGCTGGGCGTAATCGACCGGGCGCAGCGGGAGGTAGATCGCCGGATGCTTTTTGCTGACGACCAAGTCCTCGGTCACGTCTTTGACCACGCCCACCACCTGGTAGGTTTGTGGCGACTGGCTGAGCATACTGGAGCGATAATCGACGGTGCCCGGCATGGCGCCAATGCCGCCCGAGGCCCGGCCGTTGCTCAATTCGACGCGCCGGCCAAGCGGATCCTGTCTCTTCCAAACCACGCGCACGAACTCTTCGCTGACGATGACATTGTGCGCCGCGGCGCTTTCATCCTCGCGCCGGAAGCCGCGCCCGGCCAGAATCCGGATAGCCGCAGTCTCGAAGTATCCGCGGCCTACAACATGTTTGCGCGCCCAATCCACGCGTCCGTCCGGCGTCGAAAACGTCACGCCCGAATTGCCATCCATCGCGACCGGCACCGTATCGGTGAGACATGCGCCAACTACGGACGGCAGCCTTTGCACGCGGTCGAGCAGCTTGTCGAAGAACGCGGCGGCGTGTTCCGGCGAATATCCGTCGCGCACGGGATCGAGCGAGATCAAATACATGTTGCGCGGGTTGAAGCCTTCCTGCACGCCCAGCGTGCTCTGAATCCCCAACCCCATGTACCCGGTGAGCAGCAGCAAAGTCAGCGAAGCGGCCATCTGGCAGACCACCAGCGCGTTGCGCAGACTCAAGCGGCGAAACTTGCGCAGTTGGACATAGCCGCCTTCCTTGAGTGCGGGCACCAGGCTGGGCCGCGTCGCCTGCAAGGCGGGCAGCAGGCCGAACGCGATTCCCGTGATCAGGGTCAGCCCGCCGGTGAAAAGCAGCGCGCGCCAATCCGGACTCAGATCGTAGGACACGGGAATCGGCAACGGCATGCGCACTTGGGACAGCAGATGCATGCACCACACACAGAGCAGATATCCCGGAATGCCCGCGCCAACCGCGATCAGCACGCTTTCGGTGAGCAACTGCCGGACGAGCCGTCCCCGCCCGGCGCCTAAAGCCAGGCGCACTGCAATTTCTTTTCGCCGATCGGCGGCGCGCGCCAGCATCATGTTGGCGACGTTCGCGCAAGCGATAAGCAGCAAGAGGCCGCCCATCACCAGGAAGAATTCGCGGAAGAACGGCATATCCTGTTTGCGAATGGGAATGACTTTTCCGGCACTCAACAATAGAATCCGGCGGCCCTTCTGGTCTTTATCAGCCTCGCCGTAGGATTGCTCCATCTGTTGCGATACCGCGTCGAGTTCCGCCTCCGCGGCACCTTCGGTAACGCCCGGCCGCAGCCGCCCGGCAACCTGAAACATAGCAAGGTCGCGACGTTCCAGCGCATCGCCGCCGAGTTCCGGCGCCAGGCGCGGATCGACCGTGACCGGCAGCCAAACATCCGCCGCAAATATAGCGGGCGACGCGCCGAGAAAATCTCTGGGGCCGACGCCGAGGATCGCCGCCGGGTATCCGTTAATGCGCAGCGATTTTCCGATAATCGCCGGATCGGCCCCCAGGTGCTGCTGCCAGAATCGATAGCTGACCACGGTAGCAGGCGCGCGTCCCGGCTGTTCGTAAGATGCGTCGAAGAAGCGGCCCAGCGCGGGCTGCACGCCCAAAGTGGTGAAGTACGATGGCGTGACGAGTTGTCCCCAGATGCGCTCGGCCCGCCCTCCGGTCGAGACACCGAACGGCACCGGCGCAACATAAGCGAACGTCGATGAGAACAGGCGGCTCAGTGTGCCATAGCGCCGGTAGGAGGGATATGACGACGGCGCCTGGAACGAGACTAACTCGTCAGGGCTCGGCACGCCCGGAATATCGCGCAGCATGCCGTTGAGTTCGCTGTAGGCGCAGGTGGCGATGCAAATGCCCAGGCTAAGCGAGATCAACGCTACAGCCGTGAAACCGGGTGACTGCGCCAGGACGCGTAAGCCGTAACGCGCATCACGCCGCATTTCCGCCAAATACTCGGCCGGCACGCGCCAGGCGATATCGAGCAGCAGGCGCACCAGTCCCAACCCGCCGTGCCGCTGCCGGATCTCGCCGATGGCGTCTTCGGCCGCCTGCAGCAGTTCGTCGCCATAGGCATTCTTGAATTCGTAGGGAAAGGCGTTCGCCAGCGCACGATACAGTCGCAGCGTGAATCTCATGTTTCCGCCTTTCTGGGGTGGGCGCCGCGCTTCGCGTGAATCACGCGCACCAACTCTTCGAGCCTGGAACTCTCCGCGGCGAGCACGCGCCGGCCAAGCCGCGTGAGCCGGTAATAACGGCGGCGCGCGTCGTCTTCTGCCGCGGCGGGGCGCAAGGCGGATTCCTCGATCAGATCCGCTTCCTTTAGACGCTTCAGCGTGCCGTACAGCGTAGCGGGCCACAACCGCACTTTGCCGTCCGTGCGGTCCAGGACTTCCTGCATGATGCCATAGCCGTGCTGCTCCTCATCGGCAAGCGACAGCAGGATGTGGAACCAGTGAGGCTTGAGCGGCAGAAAACTCGCGGGGCTGGCCGGCATAGTATCGATCGATATATATACTGACCGGGACCAAATGTCAAATTTGCTGGGGGCCCTGATTTAGTTGAGCGCCAGCCAGCCGAGCGCGCCCCGCGTGGCCGCGCGCGAAAGTGGTTGGTTCTCGGCCGGATCCCAGGGATGTTCGCTAAGCACCATGCGATGGCCGAAGGTCGCGCCGCGATCGTAAGAGATGGCCATCGCCAGATCGATCAGCAACTCGCCGCCTGCGGTCTTCGGCCCGTACTCGTAAAACGCGCAGAGGATCTCGCCGCCCGGCGTGACGATCAGGTGCGGCTGAAACTCATGTTGGCTGGTCTCGGAATCGCCCACGAGAGGCTCGCCGGAAGGCAGACCCTGCCACGTCCGGCCGGCGTCCAGAGAATGGCGGAAATAGATGCGGGAACGGCCTTCCCGGTCGTCGGACCAAACGCAAACGGCCGCCCCATCGTACGTGATGCACGTTGCCGGCACCGTCTCCGGCAGTCCTTCTTGGGCAATGGTGATGCCCTCTGCCACCGTCACCGCTTCGTGAAATTCTATGCCGCCATCGGCCGAACTCGCCGTGCGAATCGCGTAGCCGAAAGGTCCCGTCATCCATACCACGTGCACGCCGCCGCAACTGTCGACCAGCACCTCGGGGTTGAGCGCCAAGCCTGGCAACAGCACGCCAGGGTGATTATCGCCCTGGCCGTTCCAGTTCGCGCCATCGCTCGAACGTGCGAAGCACAGGGCGCTGCCCATGTCCGCCGCCAGATACACATTGCCGCGAAACCGGCTGTGAGGGTTCACGTCGGTTGCGATCGAATAAGAGCACTCGGCCTCGCCGCGCATCACCACGCTAGGATCGCTCCAGTGGATGCCGCCATCCCCGGAAAGATAGACCACCAGTGATGCGCGCCTGCGATCCGGTTCCAGTGCCAGCACGGCCAAATTCAGCGTGCCGCGCGCATCGATCGCCAGCACCGGACCCACGACTCCCGTCCAGGAAGGCGCCACCGGCAGCGGCCAGGATTCCCGCCAGGAGCCTCCGCCATCGAAACTGACTCGCGCTGACACCGCTGGCGTGCCGTCCGGCCGCGTGATCTCCTCAACGCCGACAATGTGCCTCGAATCGAGTGGGCTGATCAGCAGGGCCGATTCGTTCCGTGCGGTGGTGGGTCCCCGGCGCTTCACCGCCCGCGCGCGGGTGACTTTCTCGGTTTCGATCATGGGAAGCTGAGCAGTCTCCATTAAATTGTGACGTAAAATCAGCATTGGTAATTGATAATTCTTGTATGACATACCGCGAACAATTTCCGCTATTGCCGCGCAGCTTATTGTAATTTCAGGAGTTCCTTGAGGTTAGTCGGCCTGACTGTTAACCTTTTGCGAATTCCCTGACAACTCTCAGGCATAACCTTAACCGGCAGAGGAGTACCAGAACGGCCAGTAATTCCGCAAGGTTGTTATGATGCCCCTGACATGCCTGACAACCGTCCTCTGGCCCTGATCACCGGCGCGTCCAGTGGTTTGGGCGCGGCGTTTGCGAGCAAACTCGCCGCGCGCGGATGTGACGTACTGCTGGTGGCACGCCGCCAGGATCGGCTTGCGGAGCAGGCCCGCGCGATCGAAGCCGCGCATCCGGTACACGCTGAAATCCTGCCTGCCGACCTCACCAACGAGTCTGATTTGCATGCCGTAGAAGCGCGGATTGCCGCAGCGCCGAATCTCGAATATCTGGTGAATAACGCCGGTTTCGGCATCGCCGGATTTTTCCACGCGCACCCCCTGGATGGACCTGACCAGATGCATCGCCTGCACGTACTTGCGCCGCTGCGCCTGATGCATGCCGCCCTCCACGGGATGGTAGCGCGCAAGCGCGGCAATATTATCAATGTTTCCTCGGTGTCGGGCTTCGGCCAGAATCCGGGCAGCGTGAGTTACTCGGCTACCAAGACCTGGTTGACTAGCTTCACCGAGGGCCTGTACATGGAGTTGAGAAGCATCGATTCGCCTGTGCGGGTACAGGCCTTGTGCCCCGGCTTCACCATCACGGAGTTCCACGACGTCATGTCTTTCGACCGCAAATCCCTTCCGCAATGGCTGTGGATGTCCGCCGATGAAGTGGTGGAGGCGTCTTTGCAGGCGCTCGATCGTGGCCAGTTGATCGTGATTCCCGGTTGGCGTTACCGGTTGCTGGTCGCACTAATGCGCGCCTTTCCACGGCCGCTTTACTACGCGCTCTCCATTAAGTACGCGCGTAGTACAGGGCGCGCCCGTTAACCAACGCTACTGTTCCCAAACACGTTTCGGCACGCCATGATCGCGGTCCTTCACGCGGTCGTAGAGATAATAGGTCGAGACCGTTCCGAGTGACTCGTTGTAGTAGCTTTCGAGTCCCAGCCCTTCTTTGAGATCTTCCTCGAACTCGTGCAGCGCTTTCAGTTCGAATGCCAGCGCCGGTCTCATTTTGCCGGAAGGCGTGCGAAAGAATTTCTGGTAGCCGGCGTCCACCAGTGAGGCGATCTCGTTGCCCACCAAAATGCCGGCTAAGTCCACGCGCTGCACCTGCCCGCCGCTTTCCCGCAAAGCCACCGCGCAATCGCCTTTGGCCACCAGCACCGAACCGTCCGGGCGCGGCGTCACCGTGAATCCGGCGCGCTTCAGATTATCGAGCCGGTCCTGGAACGTGAGCTGAATCTTCTGCTGGCGGCGAAAGAACATACGGCCATTATAACGGGGGAGGCCGCGCCGCGGGGCAGTCGTTAATAGTGGAATCGCCACCGGAATTCCGCGTATATTTGCCGCGGATCGTTATAGTGAAATCCGCCGAAGGTCAGGCTGTTGTCGAGCAGCACACGGCGGTTGCCCACATTCAGGCCGGTCAACGACAGCCTGTATCGCTCCCCTTCGCCGAAGCTCTTTCCGAGGGAGATATCGAACGTGGTGTGGCCGGGCAGGTAGTCGCCCGGATATTGCGCGTCCGGCAGCCCGTTCGTGAACCCGGAGCCGTAGTAGACATTAGTGGCCGCCAGCACATGCCAGGGTAGACTCGCATTGAAACCAACGTTGAACGTATTTCGTTGATCGTGGTCTACCGGTGAGAGACCTGGGGGCGGTTCGCAGTCCGCCGCGGAGGCCGGGCAGATCAGTCCGCCAGTGAAGGGTGCGGCGGCTTGCGCAATCTGGTTCGAGTACGCCAGGTGGATCTGGCCGACGTGCCATACGCGTGGCGACCGCAACGTGGTCTCCCAACCTTGGATCAAAGCGCTGGCCCATGTCAGAGGCCAAAAGATATTTGACTCGCCGATGTTACTGTGGTCCAGCCAGTTCGAGGCGCGCGTTTGAAACGTATCTTCCTCCAGCACCCAGCCATGAAATGGGATCGAGACGCCAATCTGGTACTCGTGATCGCGCTCTCCGTATAGCGGGCTGAACGTCAGACTCTGGCTGGTTGCCAGGTTCTCCAGCGGACCGGTAGCCGTCAGCAACGGAGGCGCTTGATAGAAGTGGCCATAAAAACCGTGGAACACCCAGTTGATATGAGGGATTCTGATGGCAATGCCCAAACGCGGGTCGGTCGAGTTTTCCACCACAGCGGGCTGAGTGCTCCCGCCCACGGAGCCCGAATCGAAGTGTGACTCGCGCAGGCCGGCGATCAGCGTCAACCAAGGCGTCACCTTGAAACGGTCGCTGATGTATTCCTCAATCAGGCCGCCGGTCACCGCGGCCGACGATGCGCCAAAGTTCTGACAATCGGGCGCGCAGTCCGTGAAAATATTGTTGAAGAAGTTACTCTGATGTTGGACGAATCCGTAGGCGCCCACCTCCAGATCGTTGTTTTTCAGAATCGTCGTGTTCAGGCGGGTCTGCGCGCCGCCATAATGGGCGGTCTGGTCGACATCCGTGATCACCGGCACGTCATTGGGTGAAGAGTTATAGCTGGCTTGATTGTAGTGATAGAACGGCGAGACCGTCAGCAAAACATTCCGATTGAATGTGTGGATCCACGAGAAGGCCGCGTAACCGTCCGGCTCGCGCTCACTATCGTGCAAGCCGTAACTCGGATACACCTGGTTTCCGGATGAGTTGGCGTCCGGATCGATCGGGATCTGATAGTAATCCTGACGCAAAGACGCCACCAGCCGAAATTGGTTGGAGGGGTTGGCGTTGTAAATGAGCGAAGCGAAGCCTCCGTATCCGTTCTCCGCATCGTGCACGACCTGGCCGATCGGCGGCTGCAAGCCGTAGTCACTGCGATTGGCGTTCACGCTCAGATAATAGGCGAAATTCGCCGTGTGACTTCCAAAGTTAAGCTGGTCGTTCGTCTGGTTCCAATTGCCGAAAGTGGTCACCAGTTCGCCCTCGTCGTTGCTCTCGAAGCCGCTACGCGGAACGATATTGAAGATTCCATAAGTCCGGTCTCCGTACTCGGCGTCGTAGCTACCCCGCTGCACTTCCAGATAATCGATATCTTTAGGATCGATCTGCGGCCCCAGGTTAGTCGCGATATTGGTGTTCGGAATGGTTACTCCGTCAATCAGCCACTCCACCTGGTGACCGCCGCGCATGTGCAGCATGTCATGAGTCACATAGGCTGCGGGCACATAGTCAGTGATCATTGCCAGACTGTTAGTGCGGTCCGCGCCCGGCGTCTGGGCGATGTCCTGCCGGTCTACCAGCGTGGTAGGCGTTACAGAATCCATGTTGACTGCCTGCGTCTGCCCAACCACCTCCGTGCTTTGGGCCAGAGCCGCAATCGCCAGTTGCAAGTGCAGAACCGGCGACGATCCGGAAACGACCGTGACACTCTGCTCCAGAGTCTCGAATTGAGACTGCGTGACGGTAATCTTGTAATCTCCGATCGGCACGCTGGTGAATGTGAACTCACCGTTCGGGTCGCTGCTCGCGGCTTGCGACCAATCGGAGGTGATCGACTGCAACTTCACTGAGGCGCCGGCCACCGGCCGATGCTGTGGATCGTGTACGACGCCTTGGATTCTGCCAAAAATCGTGGCGCGGAGCAACGGCGCGCACGCCACAAGAATCATTAAACATAAAGAAATAGAGTTACGTCTCCTCATAGTCTCCCTGTCCCCTCAGACAGCCGTCCGAATACACACACTGCGAACGTAATGAATCGTTGTTGTGGTTGGCTCTACGAGAGAAAGGAAGGAGGTCCGCGCTTCTGATGCGAGCGGCTGACCGATACGCGATAACCGGCTTCGGCTTGCGCCTGAATCGTCAGTTCGCGCACCATAGCGCGATGCGCCGGTATAGCAGTCGCCAGCAGCGCCGGTGCCGATTGCGGCAGTAAGACGCCGCCCTTCGGAAAGTTAGGGCATCTGGCTTTGAGTGCGCCGATCGAAGGTCCGGATAGAGTCGAACCGGCCGGGGCCTCATCCATGTTCATCATGGCGCAGTGATGCTTGCCATCGCGCCGGCAGCACGCAGGTAACTCTGACTCAGCGCCGGAGAATAGAGCGGGCCCGATCAACGAATAGCTGATCACACAGACAAGCAGGATGGCCGGCACACGCCGCATTGGAACTATGCTACTCCCACATGCGCGCCAATGGCAAGAGAAACCCTCCAACCGGATATAATCACCCCATGCCGTTCGTGCTCTCCTTGGATGAAGGCACCACCAGCGCGCGCGCTGCGCTCTACGACGAACAGGGCCGCAGTGTGGCGATTGAGGCGGCGCCTATTGAATGCAGGTATCCGCGCCCGGGCTGGGTCGAGCAGGATGCCGATGAAATCTGGAACGCGCAGATGTATGCCGCGCGCCTGCTGCTCGATCATGCCGGCGTGCCGCCGTCCGCGATTGTGGCAGCCGGTATCACCAACCAGCGCGAGACCACCATCGTCTGGGAGCGCGCCACCGGCCGTCCCGTCGCGCCCGCGATCGTTTGGCAATGCCGGCGCACGGCGGATTTCTGCGCCGCGCTTGCACGGAGCGCTGACGCCGCCGAGATCACCCGGCGCACAGGCTTGGTGATCGATGCGTATTTTTCGGGCAGCAAGATTCACTGGATTCTCGAGCATCTTCCCGATGCCCGCCAGAAGGCGCGCGACGGCGAGTTGCTCTTCGGCAATGTCGACACGTGGCTCATCTGGAAGCTGACTAACGGCGCAGTGCACGTGACTGACTCGACCAACGCGTCCCGCACCATGCTGATGAACCTGGAAGGCGGCGAGTGGGACGGCGATCTGCTGCGCATCTTCGATGTGCCGCGCCCCATGCTGCCGCGCATCGTGGCATCGAGCGAAGTAGTAGGCGCCATCGCCGCCGAGCATTTCGGCGGGGAGATCCCGATCGCCGGCATCGCGGGCGACCAGCAAGCCGCGTTGGCCGGGCAAGCGTGCTTCCGGCCCGGCCTTTCCAAAAACACATATGGCACCGGATGTTTTGCCCTGATGCACACCGGCGGACATCTGCCGGTGTCCCGTAACCGGCTACTGGCCACCCGCGCCGCCTCGAACGGCAGCCGGCCGCAGTATGCCATCGAGGGCAGCGTCTTCATGGCGGGGGCGGCGGTGCAGTGGCTGCGCGACACACTCGGCCTGATTCGGCAGGCGGCCGACTCCGAGGCGCTGGCGCTTTCCATTCCCGATACCGGCGGTGTCTATCTGGTGCCTGCCTTCGTTGGTCTGGGTGCGCCGCATTGGGACGCCGCGGCGCGCGGCCTCCTCTGCGGCCTCACCCGGTCGAGTGGCCGAGCACACATCGTCCGCGCCACCCTCGAAAGCATCGCCTACCAGACTCGCGAATTGATCGACGCCATGCAGGCCGATGCCGGCGAACGCATCCTCGAATTGCGCGTGGACGGCGGCGCCGCAGCCAATAATTTCCTGATGCAGTTCCAGGCCGACATAATCGGATGTCCCATCGTGCGGCCAGCCGATATCGAAACCACCGCCTTGGGTGCAGCCTATCTTGCTGGCCTGGCCACCGGATTCTGGAAGAGCACGGAAGAAGTCGAAAGCTTCTGGCGCGCCGAGCGCCGCTTCGAGCCTGCCATGGACGCCGCTACCCGCGATCGTCTCTATGCCGGTTGGACTGACGCGGTAATGCGCTGCCGGGGCCAGTTCCGATGAAGCGGTTGTTGGCCGCCATCGTGCTATGGCCGGCCTTGTGGCTGCCGGCCCAGACCGCCCAAACACTCACTTATCGCGCGGCCATGTCTGGCACCAGCGGCGATTCGGGCGCTGCCGATGTCTTACTCCACTTAGTAACGGATTCATCCGGGAATATATTATCCGGCTCAGTGGATATTAGTCTGACTTATCAGTTCCCGGCCGACACGACAGTTACCGGCTTGGGAATCTCCGGTACGGGAATCAGCGCGACGCAGCTTGTCCTCGCGGCGGCAGGCCGGGGTACGATCACGAGCCAGGTCCAGGTGCCCGCGGGGGATCAGGCAGGCCTTTCGGTATTAAGCGGGATCGTCAAAGACCCGGAATTGTACTACCTGACGCTGAACACGCCGGATCAACCCGCCGGCGCCATGAGCGGCGAGTTGCATCATGCGCAAACAGCTATATTGATGGCGATGTTATCGTCCGGTATAGGTACAGGAGTCGCCACGGTTGCGGTCACCTACACCGGCGGATTGACTTCCGTCTCATCGGTGGAAGTGTCGATGCAGGCGGCTTACGAGTTCAATGGACCAGTTACCTTCTCGGGTTTGCGGATCTACTCACAGCAAGGGCAGATTGTGGTCGCGGCGAATCTTCTGCCCGGCACTATGTCGGCGGCAACCGGTGCGGGTGTATTGACCACGCCTGCAACGGAAGTCGATACCAGCACCGCTCAGCAGCAGCAAGCCGTCGAAAGCATCCTGAACAGCCCCGGCAGTTATTCGGTTCAAATTGACACCGTAGAGAATCCTACCGCGCCATTAAGTGGCGCCCTGCGCGGCGCCGACTCCATGATCCTTCCGATTCCTGCGTTCCCAAACGCCGGCGCGGCTTCCGTGATTGGCCTGCACACGTTGCGAACCGCGTCCGGGAGCATCGTCGCGGGCACTCTGGTCTTTGACGTCAACTACCGCTTGGCCGCTCGATCCGCGATCTCGCAACTGGATATCGATGGCGATATCGTCGCGCCCCCGGTCACTACGGATCCGTCCGGTTCGGGTAATGTCTACACGATGGTTGGCGTGTTCGATGCCGCCGGTCTGGCGTCGCTGAACGGCTTGGTCGGTAGCCCGTCTTCCCATCGAATCGACTTACTGACGGCGGCTAACTCATCGCCGTTGACGGCGCCGTTGGCCTCGGCCAATCAAACCGCTCCGGCCGTAGCGGCAGTCATCCCCATCGTCGAAGTCAAGGATCTATCCACGTTCGCGCCGGGCGAGTTAGTGGAGATCTACGGAACTGACCTGGCAGCAGTGACTGTGGATCTGAGCGGTTGGCCGGGCGGCTCCATGCCCGCGGAACTCAATGGAGTATCGGTGACGATGAGCGGGCAGCCGGGCAGCATTCTTTACGTGTCGCCCTATCAGGTGGATGCCGCGTTTCCGTTTGAAACCTCTACCGGCTCGCGGCTGCTGACCCTCAACAACGCCAACGGCGCAAGTGCTCCAGTCTCGCTGAATGTCGCGGCCGTAGCGCCGGCGCTGTACAGCTTCGTATTTAAGAATGCGGATTTTTCGGAAGTCAGCACGCTGAACCCCGCCTCCGCCGGCGACATCCTGGTCTTCTACGCGACGGGCATGGGACAGACTACGCCACCACTCAATTCCGGCCAGACAGTCCCATTGGGGCCGCCCTATTACTACACACCATCAGTCACGCTGACCATAGGCGGCGTCACCGCGAATGTGATCTACTCGATCGCGGCGCCGCCCTATGTCACCGGACTTTACCAGATAGCGGTCACGGTGCCGTCCGGCCTGCCGCCGGGTAACCAGCCTGTGGTGGCTACATCCGGCGGCCTGGAGTCGAACACCATTACGATCGCCGTCAAATAAGTGGAGTTAGCGGCGCCAGTAACCGCCGTAGTAGCGACGGCCGTAGTAACGCGGCGCTACCCAATGAGCGCGCGGATAGGGCCGGCGAGCCCAGTAACCGGCCCGCCAGGCGTACCGGCCGCCATACGGATACCAGTAGCCGCCCACCCAGGTGAATCCAGGGCCCGGCGCGGGCGACACATAAGCGGCTACCGGAGCGGGTGGCGGCGCATAAGCGACGACCGGTGCGGGAGCGACATATCCACCCACGCCAACTCCGATCACCACGCGCGGCGCCGCCAACAGAGAACCTCCGGCAAATAAAACAAGAGCCAACACTTTTGTTTTCATCGTATCCTCCATCCGAGCCGCCTTTGTTGCGGCTGCGACGATGCATAATGCAAACGCCGTGCCACAAGCGAAATCGTTGAATATCAATGCCCGCCGGCTAACCAACGCTGTGATCGGTGGTTTTCGGCCAGTTCACCGCTGGAAAACGAACACCACGTGAAGAACCACACCAAACATGGTGATGGATGATGATAATGCGCCGGCGAGTCACTGCCGCTTCAATTGCTCGTCGAAGAACTTGGCCGCAGCCTGATAAGCCGCCAACCAATTGGCGTGCCGCAGGAAATCGTGAATTTCATCGGGGAAGATCAGTTGCTCCACGTGAACGCCGCCGCGCAGCGCTTCCACCAGTTCTACGGTCTGGCGGAAATTCACGTTGCGATCGTCATCGCCATGAATCAGCAGCACGGGCGACCGCCAATCCTTGACGCTCGCCATGGGGGAAGAGTTGAACGCCAGCCGTCCATCGGCGTCGTCTCTGCCGATGCCCAGTTCCTCCGTCCAATCGTGCACGCCGTGCATGTCCACGCCCGCGGCGAACAAATCCGAAGCGCGCGACAATCCCAGCGCCGTCAGATATCCGCCGTACGATCCGCCCCACAAGCCAATGCGCGCCGGATCCACGTCCGGCCGATTTTTCAAAAAGAGACCAGCGCCGAGCACGTCGTTAAATTCACTCGCGCCCGTCGGGCCGTAATTCAGCGCCTCGCGAAAACGCATCCCATAGCCGATGCCGCTGCGATAATTCACCGACAGCACAACGTATCCGCGGCTGGCCAGATACTGATTCATGGCGTACGAGTTGTTGTAGTAGTACATGTAATGCCAGCCGAGCAGCATCTGGCGCTGCGACCCGCCGTGGAAGAATAACAGCGCTGGATGCCGGCCAGCTCCGTTCTTCGGTAGGAACAACTGGCCGTGAATCTGAAGGCCATCCGCCGCGCTGAAGACGACTTGTTGTGGCGTCACCAGCCCATCCGCGGGAAAATCGGTGGGCATTGCATCGGGCGCCAGGTCGCGCACCTCGCCGGATGCCAATCGCACTGCGGGCCGCGCCTGCCGATGCGTGTCCGCGTGGATAAAGACCAGCGCGCCGTCGCTTGCGACCGCGGGCGACCATTCCAGGCTCTCGCCGCTCGTCACCGCGACTGGCGTGCCACCATCGACCGCCACGCGCCAGATGTGCCGCCGGTCGATATCGTCCTGGTTCGATGAGTAGACCATTTCGCGGCCATCGGGCGTGATGGCCACGTGCTCCACTTCGAAGCTCCCCGGCGTGAGCAGCGTCGCGTCGCCGCCCGCGACCGGCACGGAATAGAGATGCGTCCAGCCGTCGCGCTCCCAGGGAAACACCAGCCGATCGCCCGCCCAGCACAATTGCTGCGCGGAACCCAGGCCGCGGAACACGCTGCCATCGCCTTCGACCGCCTTCCAAACTTCCTTACCCGGAACGCCGCCATCCGCATCCGCCACGCGAATCGACCACGGCGGCCCACTCCGCATCGAGGCGAAGTACCTGTGCTCATTCACGCTCGGAATCCGCACGAACGCGACCTGCCGGCCATCGGCGGACCACACCGGAAAACGATCCTGATCCACGCTGGGGTCGAGATAACGCACCGTCTTCGCGGCAGTGTCATACACGCCGACGAACCCATGATTGCCGCGTCCGCTCGCAAACGCCAGGCGCGCACCATCGGGCGACCAGCGCAGTTCGTGATCCTCGCCGCGCCCGTGAATCAACTGCGCAGCCTTTTCGGCCGGATCGAGCGACGCGGTCCAGATTTGTCCTTTGCGCACGTACGCGATTTGCCCGCGCGCGGAGACAGCCGGATCGGAGCCTTCGCCGATCAATCGCGGCGCGCCGCCCTCCGCCGGGATCACCCACACCTGCTGCTCCGCGCCCCGCGGATCGCTCGTGGGATTCGGATATTCGCCAGCCCCGTTGGCGTCCTCACCGCGCACATAAACGATCGCGCGGGCATCGTTCGACCACTCGAGTTGCGAAAGCTCCTGCCCATCGTCCGCGGTGTAGGCAGTGATCTTGCGGCCGCGATAAGCAGGCGGCTCCGCCACCCAGATATTGCGCACGCCGTTCGCGTTGTAGACCCACGCGATCTTGCCGCCCCCGGGTGACGCTACTGGCGCATCCGGAAACGGCGCGCTCAAGATCTGTTCCAGTGTGAATGAGGTTTGCGCCGGCGCGCACGCGCAGCAGGCCAACAGGGCAGTGAGGGGCCACGAAATCCGCATTAGTCGATTATGCCGCAAGAAGCCGCGCGCATAAACCGCTGCCCCAACTTCCGTACATGCTCGATGAGTTCGGCGGGCTCGCGCACCTCAAACTCCACTCCGGTCATAGCCAGGTGGATGGCCAGCATGTCGAGCGAACTGGCGCCCGTGTGCAGCATGCACGTCTTTTCGCTGACGGCCTCGATCTGCGCGGCGGCGGGCGGCACGCGCGCGGCGATCGTCGCCGCAGGGGCATGTAGCAGAACGGTGGCGCGGTATGGATAGGGCGCGTAGCCGACGGACTTCGCGACGTACCCGGCGAAACCACCTTCGGGCTGCGGGCGCGTCCGAAAACGCGGGCCTGCCGCAAACTTCGGCTCAATGCGATCCACGCGAAATGTGCGCCAATCACCGCGGTCCAGGTCCCAGGCCACCAGGTACCACCGCCGCCCGGTATGCACCAATCGGTGCGGCTCCACGTTACGGCGGCTGACTTCGGCCGTGCGGCTCTGGTAACCGAATCGCAGCCCTTCGCGGTCGCGGCAAGCTGCCGCAATTCGCGATAGCACGCCCGCATCAACCGAAGGTCCGGCAGGCGCCATCGGGACGATGAAGGCATTCAACGCGCTGACGCGGCGTCGCAGCCGCGACGGCAAAACCTGTTCGAGCTTCAGCAGCGCGCGCACGGAGGCTTCTTCGATTCCGGCCACTGTGCCGCCGGCGGCGGTGCGCAGACTGACCGCCACCGCTACGGCTTCTTCGTCGTCGAGCAGCAAGGGCGGCAGCGTGGCGCCAGCGCCGAGTTGATAGCCCCCCGCGGCGCCCGAGGTCGAATGGACCGGGTAGCCCAGGCTGCGCAACCGGTCCACATCGCGGCGCAAGGTACGTGGAGTCACCGCCAGCCGCGCGGAGAGATCGGCGCCGGACCAGTAGCGTTGCGCCTGAAACAGCGACAGCAGCCGCAAGAGACGGGCGGAAGCTCCGAGCATATTCATAATTGTCACAAAGATTGCGGACCGAATCTGTCCGCAATGGCTGGTATCGTTTTCTCGGAGGCAAACACACAATGCAGATGACGGATTTCTTTTTGGCGGAACTGGAGCGGGAAGCGGCGGCATCCCGCCGCGCGCTGGAACGCGTGCCTGAGGGCCGCGCGGACTGGAAGCCGCACGAAAAATCGATGCCGCTCGGCTATCTGGCCACGCTCGTCGCGACCATGCCAGGCTGGATCGCCATGACCATAAACATGGACGAACTCGATCTGAACCCGCCGGGTGGGAAGCGGTATCGCGAGCCGGATCTGACCACTGTGCAGGCGCTCGTCGAAGGGCTCGACAAGAGTGTGGCGCAGGCGCGCGCGGCGTTGTGTGCGACGTCGGACGAGCATCTGCTTACGCCGTGGCGCCTGCTGAGCGGAGGCCGCGTGGTCATGGAGCAGCCGCGTTACGTGGTGATCCAGGATTCCGTCTTCAACCACCTGGCGCATCATCGCGGCCAATTGACCGTGTATCTGCGGCTCAATGGCGCACCGGTGCCCGCGATCTATGGGCCAACCGCTGATGAACCGCTGTGAGCCGGCCGAAACGTGCTATTTCTGAGCCGATGCCCCGTATCCGGCTATTTCGTTGGAAAGCGGAAGAAGCCGCGAGCCTGACCAAAGCGTTGCGCGCCATGCGCCAGTCGCCGCCGGATGTCATCGTCATCGATCTCTCGCGCCGGCCTTCGCACGGCCGTGAGGTCGCCACGTATCTCCGCGGGCAAAAGTCCACGCGGCACATCCCCATCGTCTTCGTGGATGGCGAGCCGGATAAAGTAGAAGCCATCCGTAAGCTGCTGCCGGATGCCGTCTACGCATCCAGCGCGAAGATGCGATCTGCCGTGCGCGAGGCGCTGGCGAACCGGCCCGCCAGCCCCGTGGTCCCCGCGCAGATGATGGAGCGCTACGCCTCGCGGACGGCGGTCCAGAAACTCGGCATTCGCGAAGGCGCGACCGTGGCCGTGATCGATCCACCGCGCAACTACTCCGCTATGATCGGCGAACTGCCCGCGGGCGCGGTGTTCGAAGAGTCCCCCGAGGGCGCCTGCGGCATCACGCTGTGGTTCGTGCACGATGCCGCGGCCTCGCGCGAAGCGCTACCCGAGATGAGCAGGCTGGCCGCGCGCACCAAGCTGTGGATCCTGTGGCGCAAGGGTTCAAGTGTCACGCAACCGCTCCTGCGCGAATCCGCCGCCGCGGTCGGGTTGGTCGATTATAAAATCTGCTCAGTCGGCGGCGCCTGGAGCGGCATGTTGTTCGCCCGCCGCAAGTCCGTTTGATCGGCCCGGCGAAAGGTGGTAATGCTTTCTACATGCGTTATCTGGTTGCCTTACTCGCCGTCGCGGCTCTGCCTGCCTGCGCGCAGGAACGCCCGCCTATCGTAGGCGTCGCGCACATCGGACTCAAGACCAACGATATGGCCGCGGCCCGCCAGTTCTACGGCCACGTGCTCGGATTCGCCGAACCTTTCTCGCTCGATAAGCCTTCGGGCGGGCTGATGCTGACCTACTTCAAGGTCAACGACCATCAATACATCGAAGTCTTCCCCGAACTGAAGAGCGAAACAGAGGACCGCCTATCGCACATTGCTTTCGAGACCACGAACATCCAGCAACTCCGCGACTACCTGGCGAGCAAAGGCGTGAAAGTTCCCGCAACACTGCACCCCGGCCTCGATGGCAACATCAGCATGATGCTGAAAGATCCCGACGGCCATAACGTCGAGTTCGTCGAATATCGTCCCGGCTCACTGCACAGCAAAGATTTCGGCAAATTTATGCCCGATACGCGCATCTCGAAGCGCATCATCCACGTGGGCGTCACGGTCGCGGATCAGGCGGCGGCCGACAAGTTCTACAAGGACATTCTCGGTTTCCACGAGTTCTGGCATGGCGGCATGAAGGACGATCGCACGGACTGGGTCGACATGCGCGTGCCCGAGGGCACCGATTGGCTCGAGTACATGCTCAACGTGCACAACCCCTCGCCGCACACATTGGGTGTGATGCATCATCTCGCTCTGGGCGTGCCGGATATTCAGGCCGGATACCGTACGGTGGTCGCGCGCGGGATGAATCCTGAGAAGCCGAAGATCGGCCGCGATGGCAAATGGCAGCTCAATCTCTACGATCCGAACGGCACGCGCGCGGAACTGATGGAGCCGAAGCCGGTCGAGACGCCCTGCTGTTCGCCGATGCTTTCGAAATAGTTACTGCCGCACCAGCCAGGCGAGACCGTCCGGTCCCTTGCCGGCGTCGATGTGGCCGGTCACTTCGAGCTTCTTCAAATCGATGATCGCGACGTAATTGTCGGGCGTGCATGAAACGTAAAGCAGCGACCCGTCGGGCGATGTGAGCAACCCGGCGGCGCCGTGCCCGACTGGCACCCGCTTCACTTCTTTGCGGCTCGCAGCGTCGATCACCGCGACATCCGGCGCGCCCAGCATCGAAACAAACACCCGCTTGCCATCGCGCGAAAACTTCAGCCGATTGGCGCTTCTCACGTTCGCCGGCAGCGTCTCGGTTACCTTTTTCGACGCCATCTCGATAATCGAAATCGTGCCGTCGCCGGCGTTCGCCGCCCATAGCTCCTTACCATCGGGCGAAACGTCGAAACCCTCCGCTCCACGGCCCACCGGAACCACGGTCTCTTCCCAACCCCTGCCCTGCTTATCGATGAACGTCATCGTGCCCGATGCCACATTCGAAGTCACGATCCGCTGGAAGTCGGGCGAGATCCACAGCATGTGCGTGCGATCCTGGCCGGTGCCGATCACCAGATCGATCTTCTGCGTGGCTGGATCGTAGCGCCCCATCACCTTGGCGCCCTCCGCCGTGAACCACAGCTTGCCGTCCGTGAACTCGAGCCCGTGTGGCCCACCCAGCGGTCCCAGATCGATCGGCGGCAAGGCTTTCTGCGCATCCAGGTCGACGACGCTAATCGTGTGGTACGCGCCGCCACCATAATTCGAAATGTAGGCGAAGCGGCCGTCAGCCGACGCGATCGTCTCGTGCGGATCGGGGCCGGACGGAAAACGCGCCAGCACCTGTAAGCTCGCAGGATCGACCACGGAAAGCGTGTGATCGCCTTTCGAAAGCACCAGTAGCGTCCGCCGTGGAAACGAAGCGCCCAGTGAAATTCCCGCGAGTAACAGCCCCAGCCAAATCCGTCGCATGTTAGACCGCCTTCCGGCTCCGCGCGCGCTTCTTGGCAGGCTCGGCCGGCGACTCCGCCGTGGCTTCCGTTTCACCCGCCGCGGCCGTTGCCACTTGCACAGGCTTCTTCTTCTCTGCCAGGCTGCGCTTCAGCGCCTCCATAATGTCGATCACCGGCGCCACATGCGTCTCCGGCGTCTCTACAACTTCCTGCCCTTCCTTCTTCGCCTCGATCATGCGCATCAGGTTGTCGCGATACGTGTCGTGATATTTCTCCGGCTCGAACTCCGCCTTCAGCGTCTCGATCAGCATGTTCGCCATGGCCAGTTCGTTGGGCTTCACCAAGTCGGTGTTGGTGCGAAACTCATCCACCTGCCGGATCTCGTCGGCGTAGTACATGGTGTGCAGCAGGATGCCCTTCTTGCCCGGCCGCAGGATCACGATGTGTTCGCGATTGTGCATGGCGATCTTGGCTACGCCGTAGTAACCAGCCTCTTGCATGGCGCGGAACAGCAGCGAGTAAGGCTTCTCGCCGCCTTCATCGGGAGCCATGTAATACGAGCTTTCAAGATAAATCGGATCCACCTGGTTGTCTTTGACGAATTCCAAAATCTCCATCACCTTGGCGGTCTTCGGAGCGACCTTCTTGATGTCCTCGTCGTCAATCACCACGTAACGGTCTTTCTCGTATTCGTAGCCCTTCACCAGTTCACTGCGCGGAATGGGATGATCCTCCGCCTGGCAATACGTAACCTGCTTGATGCGCGAGTTGTCTTTCGCGTGCAACAGGTTGAAACTCACGGTTTCGCCGCGCGCCGCGCTATATAGACGCACCGGTAACGAAACCAGTCCAAACGTCAAATGTCCCTTCCATACCGTACTGGCCATGCTGGCTCACCTCTCCATGCGATGAACGGCTGTTCCGAAGATATCATGTAAATGGAGGAGGGGCAAGGCTTTATGGCCCTCGAAGAGTACGCCCGCAAACGCAAGTTTTCGCACACGCCGGAGCCGGCGCCCAGCGCGCCGGTCGACGCCGCGCCGTCGGGAGAAGCGCCGCGCTTCTATGTCCAGCGGCACGATGCGACGCGCCTGCATTATGATTTCCGCCTCGAGATCGGCGGGGTGCTGGTTTCCTGGGCCGTCCCCAAAGGTCCTTCGCTCGAGCCGCTTTCGAAATTTCTGGCAGCCAAAGTAGAAGACCACCCGCTTGAATACGGCGAGTTCGAAGGCAGCATTCCGGCGGGTAACTACGGCGCCGGCAGCGTCATGCTGTGGGATCGCGGCACCTGGGAATTGCTGGGCGACGCGCCCGCCGACCAGCAGATCGCGCGCGGCGATTTGAAATTCAAGCTGCACGGCGAAAAACTCAAGGGCGAATTCGCGCTCGTGCTGATGAAGAATCGCGGCAAGGGCAACGAGTGGCTGCTCATCAAAAAGCGCGACGCCGATGCCGTGCCCGGTTGGGACATCGAACAATACGCCTGGAGCGTGCTCTCCGGACGCACCCAGCAGGAGATCGCGCAAGGCTTGCCCGCGCGCAAGACCATGCAGCAGACCGCGGGGGATCCGCAGCGCGAATGGACCAGCCGTCCCGCGCGGCATGCGTCCAAAGTCGCTACCAAAGCCGCGCCGCCAGCGGCCGCGAAACGCGCGCCGAATCCCGCATCGCTCCAAGGCGCGGTGAAAGCGCCCATGCCCACCGCAATCACGCCTATGAAAGCCGCGCTCGCCGACAAGCCGCCGCGCGGCGATGAGTGGCTCTTCGAAATCAAGTGGGATGGCGTGCGTGCCATCTGCTTCATCGAACAGGAGTCCGTGCGCCTGGTTTCGCGCACCGGCCATTCCTGCGAGAAACAGTATCCCGAATTGAGCGTCATCTCCCACTACATCGCCGCCAGCCAGGCCATCATCGATGGCGAAATCGCCATGCTCGATCCGAAAGGCGTAGCCCGTTTCGAACTGATCCAGCCGCGGATCGCGCAATCCGATCCCAACGCCGTCTCGCACATGGCGCGCTCCCACCCGGTAGTCTATTTCGCTTTCGATCTGCTTTATCTGAACGGCTACGATCTCCGCCAGGTGCCTTTAGTCGAGCGCAAGCGGTTGCTCGAAGCGATCCTGACCCCCACCACCGTGCTGCGATATTCCGAGCATTTCCCCGGCGCCGGAGAAAGCATGCTGCAGGCCGCTCAAGAGACCGGCGTCGAGGGCTTGCTCGCCAAGCACGCCCAAAGCCGCTACGAACCGCGCCGCAGCAGCGATTGGCTGAAGCTCAAAATCGTCGCCCGTCAGGAATTCGTGATCTGCGGCTACACCACCGGCGAGCGGGATCATTTCGGCGCGCTCGTGCTGGGCATCTACGATAACGGAAAGCTCACCTGGGCCGGCAACGTCGGCACCGGCTTCGACCAGAAGACGCTCGCCTATCTACGGCAGAAACTTGATCCGCTGGTGGCGCCGAGCTCGCCCTTTCCCGATGCGCCCAAGGTCGCCAAGGACGTCACTTGGGTAATTCCCGAGTTAGTCGCCGAAGTCAAGTTCGCCAACTGGACCAATGAAGGCCGCCTGCGCGCACCCGTCTATCTGGGCCTACGTCCTGACGTTAATCCGCGCGATTGCGTCCGCGAGGGCGCGGAGCAGCCGCCCGCCGCGGTCACGGAATCGCTGGTCCCGGCCGGGCGCGACGAAGTCACTCTCACCATCGATCGTCACTCACTCAAGTTCACTAACCTGAATAAAGTCTTCTATCCGGCCGAAGGCATCGTCAAGCGCGACTTACTCAATTACTACAACACCGTCGCCCCGCTCATCCTGCCGCACCTCACAGACCGGCCGCTCTCGCTGAAGCGTTACCCCAACGGCATCAGCCAGCAATTCTTCTTTCAGAAGGACGCGCCCCTGACTTTCGCACCGTGGCTTCGTACGGAAGAAATCTATTCCGATCACAACGAAGCGCCGATCCGCTACGTCTTCGCACAGGATCGCGCCAGCCTGCTGTACCTGGTGAACCTCGGCTGTATCGATCACAATCCCTGGATGAGCCGGTCGCCCACGCTCGACAATCCCGACTTCGTCCTGATCGATCTCGATCCGCAGGATTGCCCGTTCGATATGATCGTCGAGGCCGCCCTATTGGTGCGCGAAAAGCTCGAAGCCATTGGTCTCACCGGCTATCCCAAAACCACCGGCGGCGACGGTATGCACGTCTACATCCCCATCGAGCCGATTTACACCTACGACGAAAGCCGCACCTTCGCCGAGATCCTGGCCCACTTAGTAGTGCATGCGCGTCCTTCACTGTTCACCACCCCGCGCGCAGTTTCGAAACGCCAGAAAGGCCGCGTCTATTTCGACTGGGTGCAGAACGGCAAATCGAAAACCATCGCCGCGCCGTACGTCCTGCGTGCCTATCCGGGAGCGCCGGTCGCCACGCCGCTCGCCTGGGACGAAGTCCGCCCCGGGCTGACGCCGGTCCAGTTCAACATATACAACGCGCCCGAACGCTTCGCCAAAGTGGGCGACCTGTTCGCCGGCGTGCTGAAGAACCTCCAGCGCCTTGATGAGCCTCTGCAGAAGATGGAAAAGCTGCTGAAAAGTGTATAATGCCCTGATGCTCTCCTGGTTCCGAATGGTGGCTTTACTATCGATCGCCGGCGCGTCTTATTCACAAACACTAACTACCCTGGCGAATTTCAATGGTGCTAACGGTGAAAATCCAGGTTATATGTCCCTAGTGCAAGGCGTGGACGGCAACATATGGGGCACAACGCCTGACGGTGGCCCCAACTCCGGCGGCACTGTTTTCAAGATCAATGCTGCCGGTACGCTGGAGGTGGTCCATACCTTCATCGGTCCTGAGGGCTCTGGCCCGGCCGGCGGGCTGATCGTTGGTGCAAATGGTAACTTCTATGGCACCACCGAGTACGGCGGCGTCATCTACGGCGTAGTATATGAAATCACACCTTCAGGCACCCTGACACCGATCCTTAGTTTTTGCCCTGCATTCAATTGTGCGGAAGGAGGAGCCCCCATGGGGGCGTTGGTCCAGACTAGTAACGGGAACCTCTATGGCACTACCTCCTTGGGTGGTTCAAGCACCAATTGCACGATGGACGCCATCCAGGGTTGCGGTACAGTTTTCGCGGTCACTCTCAGCGGCGCCTTGACAACCTTACACAACTTCGACTCCGCGGACGGTTTCGACTCTCAAGCGGGGCTCGTACAAGCTGCGGATGGAAAATTCTATGGAACAACTAAGCTTGGCGGCAGTGCGGGGCTCGGTACGGTATTCAGCATTACCTCCGGTGGCACGTTTCAGAGTCTGCATAGTTTCGCATATAGTGAGGGCGCGCTGCCATTTGCGGGCTTAGTGCAAGCGACGAATGGCTATCTGTACGGCACAACCGCCGAAGGCGGCGCCAACACAGGTGGCACGATCTTCCGCGTCTCAGAAAGCGGCGAGCTGACCACTATTTACAGCTTCAATCTAACCGATGGTTCTTGGCCGAGCGCGCTAATTCAGGCTAGCGACGGCAACTTGTACGGTACTACTCAGGCGGGGGGTATAGCAGATGTGGGAACAATTTTCAAGATCACGCCGGCAGGCGATCTCACGACGCTTTATTCATTTCCTTTCGATGGAGGCACTACCCCGCAAGGCGGCCTGTTACAAGCCACCGACGGGAGTTTCTACGGCACGACGTATCAAGGTGGCACGAATGGGTTGGGTACGGTATTCCGCTTCGTAGCTGGACTCCCGGCCTTCGTGAAAACAGTTCCTGGTTCGGGTAAGATAGGTGCCGTCATCAGAATCTTAGGGACTAACCTAACCCAGGCTACCAGCGTCACCTTCAATGGAGTACCCGCTGCCTTTACCAGCCGATCAGCCAGTCAGATCACTGCCACGGTTCCGGCCGGCGCTACGACGGGGAAAATTCAGGTTGTCACCCCCGCCGGCAGGCTCTCGACTATTGGCGTTTTTCGCGTGGATCAGTAGGTTCGCCTGATCTGGGGCGATCCGTTAAGATAAGCACATGGCTGATCCGGACACTAATCCTCAATCGACCTTCGTCCCCGAATACATGGTCACCACCGCCTTCACGCTGGATGGCTACAAGATTGTGCGGAATCTCGGCGTGGTGCGCGGTATCGTGGTGCGCTCGCGTTCAGTATTCGGAACCATCGGCGCCGGCTTGCAAACCATCGTAGGAGGCAACATCACGCTGCTGAGCAGCCTCTGCGAGAAGACCCGCGCCCACGCATTTGAACTGATGTTGAATCACGCCGCCGAAATGGGCGCCAATGCCGTCGTCGGCGCGCGTTACGACGCTACCGAGATCATGAGCGGCGTTACGGAAGTGTTGGCCTATGGCACCGCTGTTTTTGTCGAGCCCGTCTGAGGCTTCCCCGAAAGCCTCCCGATGCGCGCTTGGTTTTCGCTCCCCAACCTCTTCACCTTAGCCCGGCTATTGCTGGTTCCCGCGATCGTTTGGGAGATCTGGCAGCGGCATGCCTTCGCTGCGCTGGCCTTGTTCGCCGCCGCTGCTACCACCGACATCATCGACGGCTACCTCGCGCGCCACTTCCGCATGGCGACACCCGGCGGCGCGTTCCTCGATCCGATCGCCGACAAAGCGCTGCTGAGCGGCGTATTCCTGGCGCTGGCGCTCGCGGGCGATGTGCCGTGGTGGCTGGTCGCGATCATCTTCGGACGCGACATCCTCATCCTGCTGGCTTCTGCCATAGCGCTAAAGTTCACCAAACTGCGTGCGTTTCCGCCCAGCCTTTGGGGCAAGGCCAGCACCTTTTTTCAGATCCTCACCGCGGTCGGTTTTCTGGGCCGGAACACCTTCGGTTGGCCCATCCTGATTGCGTTTTCATCTGTCATCATCTGGCCTACATTGGCCCTCACAGTGTGGAGCGCGGTTGACTACGGATGGCAGGGAATACGCCGTCTCCGAATGCATTGACGGACGACCCCGAGGGCGCTAGTCTATAAGTGGACGGGCTTGAAGATGACTCGCTACACGCCGGCGCGGCATTATCTCACGTTCGGAATTGTAGCCCTTGGGCTTGCGGGCTTTTCGGCCTGGCTCGGGCTGGATTGGCCCCCCGCCTTCATTCCTGCCGCCTTATTTCTCCTCAGTGCGACGTTGTTGTTGGTGTTGGCTTTCCGTCCGGCCGTCGAAATTCACGAGGGTTACCTCAGCGTGGGCAAGCGGATCGTCCCCTGGATGGATATCCGCCGCCTGGACCGCACCGGCTGGGTCTCTCCGCTGATCGTTAGAATCACCCTGTTCGATGACTCACGTATGATCCTGATCTATCCTGGCGATCTGGATTCCTGTAACAGCCTGCTGCGCCACCTGCGCAGGCTTTCCCGCGATGCGCTGATCGATGGGATCCCCTACCGGCAGTACTGGGGTGAAGTCCTGGCGCCCGGCGCCGACCGCCGCCAGACTCCTTCGCCGCGCTACCGGCTGCTGCTCCCGGAAGACGAAGCCGAAGTCGAGCGTCTCTATCAACGTCTGAAAACGGTCGGGCATCTCGATCAAAAGAACTCCGCGGACGAGAAGTAGTTCGTGGCGCGCCGCCCATCGCTTTTCCTCAAACTTGGAATCGTTTCTGTCGTTCTTCTGGCAATCCTGGTCGCCGCGCATTCCTGGTGGCTCGCGCGCCTCGGCTGGCTGCTGGTGCATAACGATGGTCCCGCCCATGCCGATATCGCCGTGGTGTTGGCTGGCGATTTCTACGGCAATCGCATTCTACGCGCCGCCGAGCTGGTGAAGCAGGGATACGTCCCGCAAGTCCTGGTCAGCGGGCCCTACGGGATCTATGGATTCTACGAGTGCGATCTCGCGATCCAGTTCGCGGTCAAACACGGCTACCCGGAAAGCTGGTTCATCCGCGCGCCCAACACCGCGTTGAGCACGCGTGAGGAGGCGGCTGTCATTTTGCCGGATCTGCGCCGCCGCGGCGTGCATCGATTTCTATTGGTGACCAGCAACTATCACACCGCCCGCGCGGCCCGCATCTACCGCCCCGCCCTCCGCGATCTGGATATGCGGGTAGTCGCCGCGCCTGACTTGTATTTCACACCGGATGGCTGGTGGCACAATCGGCAGGGCCAAAAAGTCTTCCTTATCGAATGGCTGAAGACCGTGGCCAATGGGCTGGGCATGTAGCGTATGTGGCGTACACTGGGCACGGTCCGCGTATATCTATGGCGCTATCGCAAAGGTCTGGCGCTGGGTCTGGGTGCGTTGGTCATCAAGGATTTCGCCGGCGCCGCGCAGCCCCTCGCTATCCGTGCGGCCATTGATGCGCTCTCCCACGCCTTCGGCGTCAGCCGCCTGCTCGGTTTCGCTGGCTTGCTGGTCGGGCTGGCCGTCTTGAAAGGCATCTTCCTGTACTGGATGCGCGTCATCATCATCAGCATCTCGCGCGACATCGAGTACGATCTGCGCAACGATTTGTTCCGCCACCTGGTGGGCCTCGCGCCGGATTATTACGGACGCGTCCGCACGGGCGACATTATGGCGCGCGCCACCAACGACCTGAACGCGGTGCGCATGATGCTCGGTCCCGGCATCATGTACTGGACCGAGACCAGCCTCACCTTCCTACTGGCGATCCTCATCATGGTGTCGGTCGATTGGCGCCTGGCGGTTCTGGCCGTCTTGCCGGCGCCCCTGGTTTCGCTCGCCGTAATCTTCTTCGGCCGCGCTATCCACGCGCGCTTCGAGCGCATTCAGGCGATGTTTTCCGATATCAGCAGCCGCGTGCAGGAGAATCTCGCCGGCGTCCGCATGGTGCGGGCATTCACTCAGGAGCGTGCCGAATTGCAGCGCTTCGAGGTGCTGAACCGGGAGTACATCGCCGAGAATCTCCGGCTGGTGCGCATCTCCGGCGTATTTCAGCCGCTGCTTGAAGCTTTGATCGGTCTTACGTTTCTCGTCGTGCTGTGGTACGGCGGAACGCAGGTTTTGTCGCACCACATCTCGCTCGGTAGCTTTGTCATGTTCAACACCTACATGGGTATACTGGTCTGGCCCATGATCGCGCTGGGATGGGTGGTGAACTTGATGCAGCGGGGCAGCGCGTCTCTCGCCCGTATCAACCAGATCTTCCACGAGCAGCCGTCCATCGCCGCGCCTCCCCATCCGGTTCCGCTAGTGCATGTGCGCGGCGGCATCGAGTTCCGCGGCGTATCTGTCGCGTATCCCTCCGGGCGCGCGCTCGATCGGATCGACCTGCAAATCGAGGCCGGCAGTTCCTTGGCCGTCGTCGGGCATACCGGCTCGGGCAAGAGCACACTGGTCAGCCTGATACCGCGCCTGATGGATCCGACCGAAGGCCGCGTGCTGCTCGATGGTGTAGATCTCCGCGATTTGGCGCCCGCTGAGTTGCGCCGCCAAATCGGATTCGTGCCGCAGGAGACTTTTCTATTCAGCGACACTATCGCCGGGAACATCGCCTTCGGCGTGGAGCATGCTACCCGGGAACAGATCCGCCGCGCCGCCGAATTGGCGGGGTTGGCCGCCGATATCGAAGCCTTCCCGGATGGTTACGACACGATCGTCGGCGAGCGCGGCATCACGCTCTCTGGCGGTCAGAAGCAGCGCACCGCGATCGCCCGCGCGATCCTGCGCAACCCGCGCATCCTGATTCTCGACGACGCACTCGCGAGTGTCGACACGCTGACCGAGGAGCGCATCCTCGAAGGCTTGGCCGGCGTGATGCGGGGCCGCACCGTCATCCTGATCTCGCATCGCGTGTCCACCGTGCAGCAGGCGGATTCGATCGTGGTGCTGGAACACGGGCGCATCGTCGAACAGGGTACGCATGCGGAGCTCGTGACTGCGGGTGGTTATTACGCGGACTTATCGCGGAAGCAGATGCTGGAGGAAGAACTCGAGGCCATCTGAAGGAGCCGCGCCGTTTTGGGTACGGCCCCTTTAGTAGGATTCCTACTGAACGTTGAGGAAGGTGTTCACGCCGGAAGCGTTCGTCCCGCCATGAATGGATCCGATAACAGTGGTGAAGCCCGTCGTCGTCGGAACCGGAACCGTGAAGAAAACGCCATACAGGTAGCCTGCCGTGCAGCCGCCCGGAAATGGATAGCTTCCCGACGCGACTACGTTGGCGCCCTGTTTCAGGATGATCTCTGCTGTGCATGCCCCGGTGTACAGCGTCGACTCGAACCAAGTGGAAACGGTCAGCGTCTCACCCTGGGTGACGGTGAATAGGGGCCAAGGTAGACCGATGTTGTTGCCGGTAACGCCAGGAACGCACTCGCCGCATGGCACTCCCGTGGTTTCGAGACCTACCGTAACAGTCGCCTCTGCTAACCCGGCGTAGGTCTCCGGCTTGGGTGTGCCGGCGGGAATCGGCATCGAGATCGAGCGCGCGCTGGCCGAAGCATCGTACGGTTTCTCGGCTGCGGCGGATGGAATTGCCGTCGCGGCCAGCATCAGCCCAACGGCAAGGAAAGACGAAAAGCACAAATCGAACCTTCGCATTCTCGGGAATTCTCCTTTTGTTCGGCAGCGGTTTCATATTTGCGTGCGGACAGCATCCGTTACCGATCCTGTCAGTATCTTAGGATGCAACTCCGGAGTCAATAAGAAAAATGTGAAAAGTGTTTCAAAATCACCATTCGGAGGTTCACTGGCGCCAAGCCGTTAGGGGTAGAATGAGGCATGCGGTTGCTGCCGGTCGCAGTAGCTGGTTTGTGTGGTTTGGCAACTGTTTGTCTTGCGCCCGCGCAATCCATGCGGCCCGTCGATCTGGGCCCCGATAAAATGTTGGTGGCCAGCCGCGACCTCCCGGACCCCAACTTCGCCAAGACCGTTATTTTGCTCGTGCAGTACGACAACGACGGTGTGGTGGGGCTCATCGTGAACCGCCGTTCGAAAGTGCCGGTCTCGCGCGTGCTCGAAGACCTAGCCGGTGCGAAGAACCGTCCCGATCCAGTCTATGCCGGTGGTCCGGTCGGAGATAGCGATGTGTTCGCCCTGCTGCGTACGCATCGTCAGCCGGAGGGCGCGAAACACGTGTGTGGAGATGTTTTTCTGGTCTCCACCAAAGATGTACTGGAAAAGACACTCGGCACGTCCGCTGACTCCAACTCGCTGCACGTCTACGTAGGCTATGCCGGATGGACGGTGCCCCAACTGGAACACGAGACGGATCTGGGCGCTTGGTACATTTTTCGTGGCGATCCTTCGGCCGTATTCGATTCCGACCCGGATACGCTCTGGCCCCGGCTAATTCGCGAGACCGAACTTCGCGTGGCGCGCATGTGGGGCGGCCTCTAAGGCTGCGCGAGGCTCGCAGCCTCGCCGTGCGGGCCGGTAACGACGATTGTTAGATCATCAAGCGGCGTGCGGACGGCGCGGCCCCGCTGCCGCGCGATGCGCCGGCCTCGGTTCGAAGCGGGCAGGCACGCGGTGTTCGATCGCTGTCTCGGTGTAAACTACCGTCGAGAAGATCTCGGTCTGCATGAACTGATAAATCCGCTGGAGGCTCAAGCACTCCGGACAGTTCAGCGTACTGCTGCACCGATGATCGAGCAGCGACTCAAGATAAAAACGAAGCTCCTCCATGACCGTGAACTTATCGTATGACGCGGGCGGACGGCTGGCAACGACATCCAAAGTTATCAGCACGAAAGGCTGCAAGGAGGCCCCGGTCTCACGCACCCGGGGCCCATGGCGGGGCTTGAGGCACAGAGGTGCAGAGAGTGCACGCGTGGGGCCTCCTTCGGAAGCGGCGCGTCCGAAGGGCAGGCCGGGGTTCGATGCCGGCCTGCCTGTCACTCCAGTTTGGAAACGAATCGGGCCAGTAGCAAGTCAGACAAAGGTTAATTACTCAGCCGCGCGGCTCTTTCGGCTTTTCGTCGCGCTTTGGTTTGGATTCCTCACGCTTCGGCGGCGCCTTTTGTTCCGGCTGCCGGTGAGGTGGCGGGACTGTTTGCGGACGGAAGCCGCCTGCCGCCGGCTGCGCCGCATGCGGTTGCGCAACCACGCTCCGGGCCGGTGGCGCGACTCTGACGGGCATCGCCCCTGGCGTGCGGGGCGGCGCGCTCTTGGCCACCACGGGCGCGGCAATCGCGCGCGCGGGCGGCCGTGCCACCGGCCGCATCCCCGCCGCTGACGGCTGTTGGCGGATCGCAGTCACCTGCGGTCTCACTTGCATCACGTCCGGATGTAACTGGGCGACTTGGTTCCGCGGTACAGTGATGCCCACCTGCCTGACCGGACGTCCGCTGGCGAAGGCATTCTGCGGCACTGCCGTCACTGCGTTGGGCGCAGCCATGTTAGCGAACCGTTGGTTCACCACCGCATTAGGCGTGCGGTTGACATACACGTTGTTGTAGACAGTCGTGATGTTGACGTTAGTGATCACCGTAGTATTCGAGACATTGACGGCACGAAAATAGACGGGACTGACACGATAAGCCGGAGCGTACAGTTCGCCCGGACCGAGAGCCACCCATCCTACCGCCGGGCCGCCGATCGAAAGGGAGGCGCTCCAGCCACCGCCGCCGATGAAAGCAACCAGCGCTGGCGCATAGACCGGGCGCATCACGGGAGGTCCGCCGGCAACGACGGCCACCGGACCGGGTACCCACCCCCAGGCGCCGCCAATATAGGCCCAGCGGCCATAGTGGAACGGCGCGAATCCCCACGGCGCATCGTCAACCCACGTCCATCCCCACGGATCGATCCAGGCCCAATGGCCGTAGCGATACGGCGCCCAACTCGCATCCACCGCGGGATACCAGACCGCGCCGTAGCCGGGCACCTCGCGCCATACGCCGTAGCTGTCCAGTTCCTCATAGCCGATGACTCCGGGCGGAAGATAACGGGCAGACTGCGCCCGGGCTTCATGCGCATCGCGGTCTTCTGACCAGCTTTCGAACTCGTCCGGCGGCGGCGCGTACTCCACGTTGAAGGCCATCTGGTCCGTGCCCGAAAGCTGCGCGCTGTTCCCGGCGGATACTACGAAGCTCTGCCCGCCTCCGGTAACCTCCGCTTCACCCCGGCGGACCACCACCGCGGTGGTCGCGGAATTCGGATCGGCGTTAAAGCGATACTCACCCTCGCGTACAATAGTGATGGCCGCGTTCGGCGTGTCTACTTCGAAGCTCTCGCCGTCGCCTACATACCGCACGCTCAAAACGAATTCGCCTTGTGTAAAGCGAAGCTGCGCAATGCGATCGTCCAAATTCAGAATTCCGACGCTGCTTTCGGGACTGAGCCGCAGCGCGGCGCCGTCCAGGTGTAACTCGGCCCGCGAGTTTGTGTCAGTCCAGAGGTAGTCTCCGGTAGTGAAAGGCCGGTTTATCATGGCGGGCGACCATTCGCTGTCGCCGGCCGGCTGCATGGAAACGCTGCCGTCGATGTAGTTCAAATCCGCCACGCGCGTAGGCGGGTCCTGCGCGTGCGCGCCCAACACGCATATACAGGAAAAAGTTGCGATAAACAGAGGGAATCTGAGGGCTGGCAAAGCCCAGTTAGTAGCCATGGTGAGCCATCTCCTGGGTCATCTGACGTCAGGACGGCAAACCCAGTTGCGGGGATAAAGGAACTTTAATTGCCCGCGACGCACCCGAAACTCTGCGAGTCATTCGGGTCGCCCGAGCCTTTATAAACCGCGATCTGTGGATACGGACATAGCGGGCGAGTCATACGGACACCCTTCGCAGCCGCGTCGTCGACATACTTAGTCGCAATGATCGCTCCCGGCGCCGTACCTTTTTCGACCCACTGTTCCAGCGCGTCGTAGATGCCATACTCCGGACCTCTAGCCGTCGTGATGCCAAGCTGGCCGAACGCATTGGGGCCCGGACCACCAGTGCAGTGCTGCATCCCCGGAACCATGTAGAGCCGGACAAACCCCTGCGCGGTCTGCGCGCCCATCGCGTGCAGGACTCCGGTGTAGTAGTTGATCGTGTTGGTGGGCGAGATCGCCGGATCGTTCCAGCCGTGATACAGAATGAGCTTCCCGCCGCGCGCTTGAAACGCGTGCAAATCGGTATCGATGGCGTTCAGCGCCTGGGCAGTCTTCTCGTCGGCGGTCTTCAGCACCTTGTCGATATCGGCGGTAAGCGGATTCCAGGCCGCATCCTCGAACACCATGTAACGGAAGTAATTCTCCACGTATACCGAACTACTGCTGCCCCCTGGGCCGTTGCCGATGAGCCACGGAATCCATCCACCGCGGCCTTCTTCGGCTCCGGGCGAGTAACCTGGGAAGATCGGATCACCCTGTGAATTGTGGCCGCCGGCATAAAGTTTCTTCAATGACGCGATCTGCGGAGCGGTGAGGCAGGCGCGCGTATCGTTTTCCTTGCACAGCAGGACGACGGGGTCGAACTGGCAGCGCGGCGGATCATTGATGATGCCGTCCTTCAGCCCGTCCTGCGCGTCGCAGGCGGCCAGCACGGCCGCCGAGATAGCCGGGAACTTGATCGATGAGATGTAACCAGCCGGATCGGTGTAGATTGTCTGGCTAATATCCACTCCGGTGGCTAACATGTGAGTCCAGAAGTTGGCAGGCGCTCCAGCTAAGATCCCGTCATAGTCGGCGGGGAAGCGCTGCGCCTCCATAAGCGCTTCGCGGCCGCCGTCGGAGCAGCTATCGAAGTAAGAGTGATCGGCCGGCCGGCTGTAGAACGCTTCTACGAGTTTCTTGGCATTTTCGGTAGTCAGGTGCAGCGCGCGATATCCGAAGTCAGTCACTTTCTCGGGATGATGGTAGGCCCAACTGGCGTCTTCTCCGTCGGCTTCGTGCCCGGTGTCCGTGCCCGCCGTGGCATAGCCGCGTTTCAGATTGTTGCCCATCGAATTGAATCCGATAGAGCCCGCGAAGCCGCCGTTACCGACTCCCAGGAACTTGCCGTTCCAGCCGTCAGCCGGCATCCAGACCTCGAACCGGATATACGAATCCGTGCTGGGCTTGATGACACCGGCCACGCGGCAGAATGCGGGCAGCTTGTCGATGGCGTTGCCGTAGGGCGGCGCGAATGCGCCGGCAGGGACCGCCTGTGCGGTCGTGATCGTCGTGTCGGGCAGAGCGGTATTTGCCAGACTCTCGCAGGTGGCCGCCATGGCTGGCGCGGCGGCGTACAGGACCAGGATCAGCAGAGTGCGCATGATCGGTAATGATATCAGGTGCGAATCCGGCGGGACACGGCGCGCATCACCATGCGCAGGCGATCCGGCCAGGGAAGGCGGGCCAGGTTCACCCGCACGACCCCTTCCGTGAAGTAAGTCTTGCGCGAGTAATCGATGGCTACTTCCACCACGGCCGGGCGATTCGACTGCGCCACGGCAAGCGCCTGGCGCAGCACTGACTCGATTTCCGCGTTCTTTCCGAGTAACAGATACTCGGCGCCGACCGCCCGGCAGAATGATGACACGTCATAATCGGGAAGCTCACTGCAGCTCTTGCGTCCCAGTGCGGTCTGCTGGAATTGCGCGATTTGCGCCAGTTCGCGGTCGCGTAGCAGTAGAACGATAACCGGCAATTGAAGCTGGGCGGCCGTGAGTAACTCCAGGCCGGTCATCAGGAATGCGCCATCGCCGGCTAGTGACACCACCGGCCGCCCGGGACATGCCAGTGCGGTGCCCAGCGCGGATGGGACGGCGTAACCCATGCACGAGTAATCGATGGGCGCGAGAAAAGCGCGCGGCCGGTCGAGCCGCAGGCACTCGACGGCCAGAAATGTCCCATTGCCGCTGTCGGTCGTATAAATCGCGGCCGGGCCGAGTAACTCCTGTGTGCTCTTGAGTAACTGGAATGGAGAGACGCGCTTGCTATCGGCGGGGGCGCCCCATCCGGCCCAGACCTTTTGATGGCCCGCGCGAATGCTATCGCGAAGCTGTGCGGAAGGCTCGCGTTGTGGCAGGTCAGTCAGCAGGGCGGAAACAAATCGCGCTGCGTCGGAAGTTACTGCTAAGTCTGCGCGATAGTTCTTATCGAGCACTGATGAGTCAATATCTACGTGAACTAACTTACCGGGTATCTCCAGACCGTAACTAGCCGTGCCGACTTCCGAGAAACGGCAGCCAATCGCGAGGGTCAGGTCGCAGCTTGACGCGATCTTGCGCACGAAGGGTGGCGCAGCGGCGCCGAAGCCGCACCACAGCCACAGCGGATGGCTCTCCGGAAAGATGCCCTTACCCTGAAACGTTGTGGCGACCGGCGCTTCGAGGCGCTCCGCTAATGCCACGACATCCGCGTCCGCGGCTCCCAAACCGAGGTAGAGCAACGGGTGGCGAGATTCCGCGAGCAGCGCGCGCGCCTGGTCGAGATCCGCGGCCCGGAAGGATGGCGCGGCCTCGGCATCTGCTGCGTAGGAGTCGAGATCCACATCGTGGCGGAAGATGTAGTGTTCGGCGGGAACCTCGACGAATACGGGACCTGCAGGCGCGGTGCGCGCGATGCGGCAAGCCCGGCGAATAGTGGCGTAGAGATCCGCGCCGCGCTCGACGAGAAACTGCGCCTTCGTAACCGGCCGCGCGATGGCCTGCTGATCGACGGCATGTAACTGGAATGACTTGCCGGTATCGCGGCGGATGCCGCAGGCGAGCACCAGCATGGCAGTGTTATCCAGATAGGCTTCGGCCACTCCCGAGAGAGCATGAGTCAGTCCAGCGCCGGGAACCACGTTGGCTACCGCAAGTTGACCTGAGGATCGCCACGCGCCGTCGGCCATGAAAGACGCACTCTGCTCGTCGGTAACCAGGATAGGGCGAACCTTGGCCGAGCGGGCGAGCGAGTCATACAGTTCGATATTGTGCGTGCCGGGAATGCCGAAGGTGAAGGCCACACCTTCGTCTTCGAGTGCGCGGACCACGATGTCTGCGCCGGTCATTTTCATAACAGCGCGGGAGCCTCCTCGCGAATGCGCTGGGCCACGCGATCGGCCAGCGCCATGATGGTGACGTATGGATTGATTTCGAGTGAGTCGGGGAAGAGACTGGCGTCGGCCACAAAGAGCCGCGGATGGCCGTGCACGCGGCCCCAGCAGTCAGTCACGGAGTCACTCGGTCCGGCGCCCATGGCGCATCCGCCCTGCAAATGCGCGGCGGAAACGGGAGTTTTGCCGGGCTTGAATTCGGCGGCAGCGGCGATCTCTTTCAATCTTTCTACGTCGCGCGCTTCGATCGTTGCAGAGCGCCCCACCGGCATATGTACGCGTGCCGCTCCGGCGGCGAAAAAGATCTTGGCCGACGTGATGGCGCCGCGAACCAATCCGTGAATCGCGTCAGGCTGAAAGCGATAGTCGACCACCGGCCTGCCCGCGTGATCGAAAGTGACGCGGTTGTGGCCATCGGCTTTATCGCAAGCCAGCACCAGGATCATCTGCAAGCGCGGGAAAGCCCGCATGAATGTGCTGTGCGCCGCGCCAAATCCCGCCAGGCTCTTGGCCGTGATGAACGGGAAATACATGCAGGTTTCGAGCACGAAACGATCGCTCTCGGCGAACTGGTCGAGATAGTAACTCTTGGGATGGCCAACGAAGTTCGTGATAGGACGGTCGTGCTCGGCGACCATAATCATGGCCGGATGGCAGGTGAAGCCGCGGCCGACGCGCGGCAGTGGGAGATGCCTTAGTAGTGCCGGTGTGTGCAGCGCGCCGGCACAGAGCACGATGATACTCACGTCAATCTGATACTCCCCCGGCTCCCACGGCGACGGATCGCCTTTGCCGCCTGCGGGCTTGGGCGACACGCGCGCGGTGAGCGTCTTGTCAGCGATGCTGAGCACTTCGCAGCGCGTGACAACTTCGACACCGTTCTGTTCCGCGCGCGGCAACTGCACGCGATCCGTGCCCTGCTTGGCCTGATTCGGACACCCGAGATTGCAGAGGCTCGATCCGCGACAGCCTTTCACGTTCACTGGGAACTGTTGCACGTCGTAACCCAACGCGCGGCAGCCGGCAGCGAACAGCTTGTTGTTCTCGTTGATGGCTTCGTCCGGCAAAAAATGGACGTTGTTTTCGGCCATGTACTTCCGCGCGCGGCATTCCAGATCCGCGTGCGTGAGTCCGGGCACATTCCAACGCCGGATGACGCGCTCCGGCGGCAGCATCGAAGTGCCGGTATAGACCACCGTCGAGCCGCCATAGGCGCAGCCGAAGGCCAGAGTCATGGCGCCGTCGGACGTGAGGAAGCCGCCGCAATCTTCGTAAAGTGCCGCCGCCATCTCCAACTCGCGTCCCGTGAATTCGTCATCGCGCAAACGCGGGCCTTTTTCAAGCACGGCGATCCGCACGCCCTGTCGGCATAGCGGTGAAAGCTGCTCCGCAACAGTGCCGCCGCCGGCGCCGGAGCCCACGATCACGATGTCGTAGCGCAGGCGCCTCATGGCCGCGCCTCCCACCCGCGCGCATCCGCGGCATAGCCGATCTCGCGTGCGGCCGCCGCACGGCCATAATATCCGGCAAGCACAATCGTGCGCAGCCCCCAGAAGCCCACACGAACCTTTAGAATCCGATCGTTTTCGAGATGCGCCAGAACACGGGCACGGGCGTCGGGATGCAGGCGGCTGAACGTCCGCCCATAGCGGATGACGGGCAGCCACGCGACGGCGCGCAGGAACAGACGGAGCTGACGCTTGAGTGACTCAGGCCGGTCACGCAGAAGCGCTTCGACCACCTGGTCGAGATCGCGCCAGCCTTGCTCGTCGAGCGCGGCAGACTCCGGAACGATGGTCGCGACCACCGCGCGGAAAGTCGCAAGGTCGAGGTCCAGCGGCATTCCAGTTCACGGTAGCACGCGCGCCGGTTGATAGACTGGCGGATGAATGGCTAAAGCAACTCACCTGGAATGCAGTTTGTGCCAGCAGCGTTACGCGGCGGACCGGGTGCAACATCTGTGTACTTGCGGCGGGCCGCTGCTGGTCCGCTACGATCTCGCGGCCATCCGCGAGACTTGGACCCGCGATAAGGTCCGCGAAGGTCCCGCATCCATGTGGCGCTATGCGCCGGTGCTCCCGCCCGCCGATCCGTCGATCGTGACGTTGGGCGAAGGATGGACGCCGCTGTTAGCCGCGCCACGGTTGGGCAAGCGCCTGGGTGCGCGCGACCTATGGATCAAGGACGAAGGGCTGAATCCGACCGGATCGTTCAAGGCGCGCGGACTATCTTGCGCAGTTTCGATGGCCGTGGAACTCGGTGTTCGCGAGATGGCCATCCCCTCGGCCGGAAATGCGGCGAGTGCGCTGGCGGCTTACGCCGCGGCGGCGGGCATTGCGGCGCACATCTTCATGCCACGGGATGTGCCGCAGGCGAACTACATCGAATGCCAGGCGTACGGTGCGCACGTCACCCTGGTCGACGGGCTGATCAGCGATTGCGGCAAGCGCGTGGCGGCAGGCGTGGCAGCGCATGGCTGGTACGACATCAGCACGTTGAAAGAGCCGTACCGCATCGAAGGCAAGAAGACTATGGGATATGAAGTGGCCGAGCAGTTCGGCTGGGAGCTGCCGGACGTCATCTTCTATCCGACCGGTGGGGGCGTCGGCATGATCGGCATGTGGAAGGCTTTCGATGAAATGCAAGCTATGGGCTGGATCGGCGCCAAGCGGCCCAAGATGATTGCGGTGCAGGTGGAAGGCTGCCAGCCGGTGGTGCGGGCGTTCGAGCGCGGCGAAGCGCGTACGGAGTTCTGGGAGCATGCCGCGACCGTGGCCGCGGGTCTGCGCGTGCCCAAGCCGCTGGGTGATTTTCTGGTACTCGACGCAGTGCGCGCGAGCGGCGGCACGGCCATCGCGGTGAGCGATCAGGAACTGCTGGATGCCGGTATTCAATTGGCGCGCGACGAAGGCATCTTCGCCGCGCCGGAAGGCGCCGCGTGTATCGCCGCGCTACAAAAGCTGTTGGCTTCGGGATTCCTGCAGGCGGACGAACGCATCGTCATTTACAACACCGGTTCCGGCCTGAAGTATCTGGAAGTGTACGCCACCCGTTTCCCGCGTGCCGGCGCCGGCGATCAGGATAAGTTGGGAGGGTTGATTACTCCGCGTTAGCCGCCGCCGCGGACGAAGGGATGTAGACTTTGATGGCCCCGTCTTCATTCGCCACACGGATTTCTCCGGGCGACTCGCGCACGATTTCGTCGAGCGCCGGCAAGCTTGACGCGTCCTGCATGTCAGCCGGCATCGTGACAGTGATGACGGCGTAGCGGTCGCCGGCATCCGCGCTCGTCACGGCGGCCGTTTCGATGGCGAACTCGCCGGGGCACGCGTATTCGCAGGCGGAGCTGGCCAGGTGCATCAGCAGCAGCTCCAGGTATCCGGGATCGATCTTCACGATTCCGGCATCCGGAGCCAGGACGGTGCGCAGATTGATAATGTCGCCCAGCGCGCATCGCAGCAGATCTTCCCATTCCGTGATGAGCGCGTTCAGGTCGAGATTGGCCGGCGGAGATGGTTGGCGCTGGCCGAATTCGAGCAGGCGGTTGGCCAAGCGCGCCGCCCTGGTGCGCCCGCGATTGCCTTCCAACAGGCCGGTGAACTTCTGCGCAACCGCGGCCGTCAGCCGGCCAAGAATCTCCAAGCGCGTGACCGAACTATGATCGGGCGAGCCCCACGGCTCGTCGCTGGTGCGCTGGCCGGTTGCGCGGAATAACAGGCACACGCCAACCGTTTGGGTGTCGCCGTCGCGCACCGGCGTCGCGCTACCCTGAATCGGCACGCGTTCGCCGCGCCTGCCCAGCAGAATAGCGTGTCCGCCCAGGCCGATGGCTATCCCTTCACGCAGCACTCTGCCAATGGGCGATGGGCGCGGCGATCCGATCTGCCCGTCAAGAGTGGCGAACACTTCATCGAGCGGCCTGCCCAGCGCCTCTTCCTGCCGCCATCCCGTAAGGATTTCGGCCACCCGGTTCATCAGCGCAACGTGACCGTTTTCCTGGGTCACGATGACGGCTTCGTCGATGCTGCCGATCGCGGCGGCCAAGCGCTGCCCGCTTTCGATCAACTGGCGTTCGCGGCGGTGACGGTCAAACGCGATCTCGATAGCGGTGCGCAGCGTCCGGTCGTCGAAAGGCTTCAACACGTAACCCGAGGGCGCGGTCAGCTTGGCGCGTTCCAGAATCTCCGCATCGGCATGCGCAGTAAGATAAACCACCGGGATCTTGAGTTGATCGTAGAGCGCCCCGGCCACGTCGATGCCATCGACGTCGCCCTTGAGCTTGATATCCATCAGGACCAAGTCCGGCGCGGTGCGCACGGCTAGACGTAGTGCTTCGGTGCCGGTAGCCGCGGCGCCAACCACTTCGTAACCCAATCCTTTGACACATTCCTGGATATCGGCGGCGACGACCTTTTCATCCTCGACCAATAGGATGCGGCGTTTGTTCATGAGACTCGACCTCCTTTGCTTGCCCTACTTGAAATGTGAGCCGGTATCCGGTGCCGGCCTCGGTACTGGAGCGCTCCACCCTGGCGTCGATTTGTTCGGCCAGCAGTTCCACCAGCCGCAGACCCAGCGACCTCGTGGACACCGTCCTTCCCGGAAAGCCGCTGCCGTCGTCGCGGGCCGTGATCTCCGCATGGCCGTTGGCCCGCGCGGTGAGTCCCAGCCAGATATGGCCCTTCCGGCCGTTGGGAAATGCATGCCGAAGTGAATTCGAAACCAGCTCGTTCACGATCAGGCCGCAGGGAATCGCCGTGTCGATCGACACGTTCATATCCTCGACGTCGGTGCGCAGGCCGATATCGGCCGAGTTCACGCCATAGGAACAGAACAGGCTGGCGGCCAGGTTCCGGATGTATTCGCCCAGGTTGATATGCGAGAAATCCCGCGCGCGATGCAGTTGGTCGTGCAACATAGCCATCGCTTGGACCCGTTCCCGGCAGTCCCGCAGCGCCTGCAACATCGCCTCGTCCTGGATGTTTCGCGATTGCAGGCGCAGCATGCTGCAAATGATCTGCAGGTTATTTTTGACGCGGTGATGCACTTCGCGCAGCAGCACTTCCTTTTCCTGTAGGGAGCGTTGGATTTTCTCTTCGAAGTGGCGGCGATCGGTGACGTCGCGGAAGTACACGGCCAAACCGTCGTCAGAGGGGTAGGCATGCACTTCAAACCAACGGTCGTGCATCGGGTGCGGATAGAACTCTTCGCCGTGAAAAGGCGTGCCGCTGCGCAGTGCCTTTTCATAGATGCCATGGAACGGGCCGCCTGGCGCTTCAGGAAACACTTCCCAAAGGCTGCGGCCCAGCAGGTCGATGCGGCTGCGCGCCCACAGGCGTTCGGCTTGCTGATTGACGCGCAGGAGCCGCCAATCGCGGTCGATGGCGAAGAACGCATCGGTCGTGCTTTCGAGTGCGCAGACACAGCGTGCATCGGCCTCGCGGAGGGCCTGCTCGGCCGATCTCTGGCGGGTGCGGTCGTGCGCCACCGTGTACGCCAGTCCCTCGGCCACTGAAGGCATACTGCTCCATGTCACCCATTTGTCCGAGCCATCGGCGCAACGCCAGCGCGTCTCGAGTCCGGTGACCGGATTTCCGCGCGCCAGGTTCGCGATCAACTCCGCGGCAGCCCGGCGATCGTCCGCATGTATCAGGTCAAGGATATTTGTCGATAGCAGCTCCGTCCGCGCGTACCCCAGAGTCCTGGTAAAGGCCGGGTTGACCTCCAGGAAACGGCCGTCGAGCGCCGTGATGCAAAGCATATCGAGCGATAACGCAAAGAAATGATCGGTTCGGGCTTGCGACAGTTTCAGGCGGAGCGCTGGCAGCAAGCGAACCAGGGAGGAGTACCACGCCATGGGTCGTCTCGATGCTCATTTTACGCATGTCGACCCACGAACCCAGAAGGGTGATGAACCTTTAAGTTGTGAATTAAATGGCTTAAAAAATATTGCCGGCTTGTGAACGCGTAAGTGCGCTACTCCGATTTCAGCTCCGTCATCATCCCCGGCAAGCTCCACTGCATCTGCATGCTATTCGGTCCCCAGCCGAATTCCGCCTGCATCACCTTGCCGACTTCTTCCTGACTCTTGCCCTCGCGGATCAGGCCCGTCGCGCGATTGCACAGCTTCTCGACATTGTTGCGGTATTCGCGCAGACCGGCTTTATCGGTGACCGCGCCATGCCCCGGAATCACGGTATCGAAGTCCAACTTCATCGCCTCGTCGAGCGTGGCTGCCCATGATTTCAGACTGCCGCCGCCGGCATAGTCGATCAGCGGAGTCTTACCGGCCATCAGGTCGCCGGTATGCAGCACCCGCAGTTCCGGAAAATACATGACCGCATCGCCGTTGGTGTGGCCGCGCCCGCAATAGATCGCGCGCACCTCCTTGCCGCCCAGAAACACGGAGCATTCATGCGTGAACACCACGCGCGCCGGCGCGAGGTTGGCGGGCGCGTTCGGTTGCTTATGCTCCACGATATTGGCGCGCGCGTTCGCCGTCGAAATGATCTCAGCGGTAGGCAGGAAGTTCACGTTGCCGCCGCTATGATCCGCATGGTGATGCGTGCTCAACACGTACTTCACGGGCAGGTCAGTCACGCTTTTCACTTTCGCCATGATGTTGCGGTAATCCTGCTCGAACTTATCGTCCACCAGGATGACGCCCTCGGTGGTGACGTACATGGCGACATTACCGCCATCGCCTACGATTTCGTAAAGATCGCCTTTGATCTTGTTGAGAGTGAGGTCGGGAGGTTGCTGGCCCTGGTTCTGGGTATATGCGATCCAGCAGCCGGTTGCGAGCAGTGCGCCTGCGGCAAGCCGCGCGGCGAGTGTTCGGGTCATGCCGCACACTATATCAGATTAGTGGCCGTTGGGAGGCGCCGGATCTTTCTTTTCGTCCTTCTTTTCGCCCTTCTTTTCGTCGTCAGCCGGATGCTTCGATTTGTGCGGAACAGGCTTGGCGCTGGCCAACGCGACGTACGCCTGGATGATGCGGTCCTTCTGTGCGGGATCGAGCACCAACTGGCGAGGATTCCCGCTACCGGAAAGCTTGAAGTATCCGTCGTTCGGATGCACGGCGTAGAGCATGGCCGCCATGGCCCAAGATGGCGCATCGTAGGGCATTGGCCGGTATGCGCGATACGCGTCGGCCACGGGATCCGCCGTTGTCCAGGCGAAATCCTTCTCGATCGCTTCACCGGGGAACGGTAAGGCCTCGCCGATCTCCCGGCCGGCCATCACCATCGGCGTCGGCCATCCGGCGAACAGCTTTTGCGCCGCCGCGGCGTCAGCTTCGATATCCACACCCGTCACACACAGTAGCCGCACTTTGCGCGTGATCCAATCTTTGGCGCCGTACATATCGAGCAGTTGCACGAGATTGGTGGCCGGACCGCTCAGCACGATGGCGGCGTCCTGATCGTATTGTGCCATCAGCGCGTTGCGGAACAGGGTGGGCACTTCGGCGGTATCGTCGACGCTCTTGATCGTATTCGGGTAGACCGGCTTCCCATCGGCGGTGCGGCGGGCGAGCGGTTCGCGCAACATGGCGAGACCAGCCGACGGCTTGCCATCCGCCAGGCCAACGGGCGGCGCGTGCATGAACATGGCCGCGGTGCCCGTGGTCGCGCTGGCGTAAAACGCCCACATGGAATCGCAGAACTGCGCGGCCTGTAGATCGGGGCTGCTCACTCCAACTGCCGCGGTGCGCGCCTCTCCCTTGCCCGCGTAGGCATGCAGCATAGCCAGCGCCAGCACGTCGTCAATGCGGCGCATTGCGGAATCCAACAGGATTCCGACCGACGGCTTGGTGAAAGGGAACTGCATGTCAGGCAAGATCCAGCACGTCGAGCTTTCCGGTGGAATCGCCGAAATGTTCCACGTGTACACCCATGCGGTCCATCATCGCCAGAAAGAGGTTGCACATGGGCGTCTCTTTCCGGTAAACGATGCGCCGGCCGGGTTTGAAATGGCTGCCGCCGCGCCCCGCGACCAGGGTCGGCAGATCCTCGTGCAGGTGCCGATTGCCGTCGGAGAGCCCTGCGCCGTAAACGATCATGCAATTGTCGAGCAGCGAGCCGTCGCCCTCTCGAATGGCCTTCACCTTTGCGATCCAGGCTGCGAATTGCTTCACGTGATAGCTGTTGATCTGTGTGACCTTCTCGATCAGATCGGGATGATTGCGGTGGTGTGTCAGCGGATGATGTCCGTCGGCAATGTCGATTTCGCGGTACGGCCGCGAGGTGCCTTCGTGCGTCACCAGGAACGTGATGACACGCGTCAGATCCGCCTGGAAGGCGATGGTCATCATGTCCGACATCAGCCGGAAGTGCTCGGCAAAATCGGCCGGCGTGCCATACGGTTTATCCATGTGCGGGTCGATCTGGGCGTTGTCCTTCTCGGCTTTCTGGATCTGGAGTTCGACCGCGCGAATCGACGACAGGTATTCGTCGAGTTTGCGGCGGTCGGTGGGGCCCAGATTATTCTCGAGTTGATGCGTGTCGTCGCTGACGAAATCCAGAATGCTGCGGCGATAGAAGTTCTCGCGGGCGCGGGCTTCCGGCGTCATCGCCACGCCATTGCCGAACAGCCGCTCGAACAGCGCGCGCGGATCGAGGATCGGCGGCAACGGTTCGCTTTCGCTGCGCCACGCCAGATTGTTGGTGTAGGCGCACGAGTAGCCCGAATCGCAATCGCCGGCCTGGCGCGCGTCTTCCATGCCGAGTTCGAGCGAGGGGAAGCGTGTCTGCTTGCCCACCTGATTGGCCACGATCTGGTCGAACGAAACGCCGGCCCGGATGTCCGTCACGGATTTGCGTGGCTGCACACCGGTCAGGTAAGACGCGCAGCAGCGGCCGTGATCGCCCGCGCCATCGAGCAGCGCGCGGCCGGTGTTGTGGGTGAGGTTGCCCAGCAGCGTGATGTCCTGGCGGAAGGGTTCCATCGGCTTCAGGATGCGCGGCAGCTCGCCCAACTGGCCCTCATAATCCGGATTCCAGCCGTTCATGATGATGCCGTTCGGCACGTACACAAACGCCATGCGCACCGGCGGTTTGGCGTTCTTGGCGGATGCCAGCGCCGGCGCCATGGCATCCAGGAACGGCAACGCCACCGCCGTGCCCATGCCGCGCAGAAACGTCCGGCGGTGCAGGGCTTTCTTGGTAATCATCGTTTGGCAACCTCCTTGGGGCCTGACCGGTCGTCCGGCGAGCCGTCGCCCCGCCCCATCTGGAACGGCGCACTGTGCACAATTTCGTAAATCAAAGACTGGAAGCGATAGCCGGATGCGGCCATGTCGCGGCTGATGCCGTCCACCGTGCGGTTATCGTACTGCTTGAGCCCGCGGCCCAGAGCATACGTGAGCATCTTTTCGGTGAGGCAGTGCGCGAACTGCGGGAGCGCGGCGATCAGCAGTGCGCGCATCTGATCCGGCGTCTGGAATGATTTGCCGTTCGGCAGCGTGCCGCTTGCATCCACCGGGAACTTTCCATCCATCGTCCGCCACTTACCGATGGCGTTGTAATTCTCGAGACCGAAGCCCAGCGGGTCCATCTTGCTGTGGCACGACGCGCACATGGGGTCGGCGCGATGTTTCTCCATCTGCTGGCGCAGCGACATCAACGTGCCGACCGCGCTTTCATCGAGCGCCGGCACATCCGGCGGCGGAGGCGGAATCTCCGATCCGAGGATGTTGTTCAGCACATATTTGCCGCGCAGCACCACGGATGTCCGCGTGGGGTAGCTTGAAACCGTCAGCACGCTAGCCTGGCTCAGCAGACCGCCGCGCTGTCCGGTGGTCAACTCCACGCGCCGGAAATCGGGACCGGTCACACCGGGAATGCCATAGAATTTCGCCAGCCGCGCGTTCAGGAATGTATATTTGGCATCGATGAAATCCGAAATCGGACGGTTCTCGCGCAGGACGTAATCGAAGAACATGCGCGTTTCGGTTTTCATGGCGTCGCGCAGTACCGGTCCCCACTCGGGGAACTTGTCGGGATCGGGCTTCACCACGTCCAGATTACGGGTTTCGAGCCACTGCCCGGCGAAGTTGCTGGCCAGCGCGCTCGATCGCGGATCGGCCAGCATGCGCTTGACCTGCGCATCCAGCACGGCCGGCTGGTGCAGCGTGCCGTCCTCGGCTACGCGCAGCAGTTCGTCATCGGGCATCGAACTCCACAGGAAATAGCTGAGCCGCGAGGCCAACTCGACGTCCGAAATCCGGTGCACATCGTGCGGGTCGGTGGGATTCGGATCGTGCTCGATGCGGAACAAGAACTGCGGCGTCACCAGCATCGCTTCGATGGCCAGTTGAATGCCCTGTTCGGTCGTCTGGCCGCGCTGCCGGGCCAGCGATACGAACCGCATGAGCGAGGCCACTTCCGCCGGCGTGGCCGGCCGCCGGTAGGCATGGTTCGCCAGGTTGGCGACGATCTTCCGGACGCAGGCCTGCCCGGTTTTCGGATCGCAAATCAGAATCTTCTTGCGGCTGGCGCGCTCGATCTCGGTTGCGTACGGGCCGACGAAGACCATCGAATTCAGATACTTATTCTTCTTGGTGCTGTAGACGTCCTTCTCCGGCAGCGTCTTCACGAAAGCATCGTCGATGAATCCGGCGCGGAAAACGTGGTCGCCTTCCGGTAAATACACGCGGATTTGCGCTTCGGAATACTCATCGAAGTAGACGAGCTTCGACGGCTTAGTGTCGACCGGCAGCGTCTTCAGCAGCGTGCCATCCATCCAAAAGCCCAGCGTGACGGGCTTGCCATCCGGGCCACGATCGCCGGGCATGCCTACGCGGATCACGTAATCGCCATCCCACTCGACGCGATGCGACGCCTCAATCATGCTCAGATCCACACGCCGGACAGTTTTATCTTTGGTGCTGTACTCGGCTTGGAGAGGTTTCTTCGGCAGCGGATCGGCGCCCATGGCGCGCGAGGCAATCGTCTCGGCCGCGTCCATGTATCGTTCCATCAGCACGGGCGAAATGGTCAGCACGTCGGCGATGTTGTCGAAACCGTAGCCGGAATCGTCGGTCGGGAAATCTTTCTCGGCGCGGAAATCAACGGCCAGCAGGTCGCGAATGGTATTCGAATATTCGCGGCGGTTCAGGCGGCGCGCCGTCACGTGCCCCGGATCGGGCTTCACGTTGCGGTCGGCCTGCGCGAACCGGCCCTCGACGTAATGGATGAGTTCCTGCATCTGCGCTTCAGGCGGTCGCGGAATGCCTTTGGGCGGCATCTCGCCGGCGCGCAACTTTTGCAGTATGGTCTCCCATCCCTCGCGATAAGAATTGATGGAGTCGGGTGTTAGAAATCCCTTGATGTTCAACCCGCCGGATTGGAGTTTGTCATTGTGGCATAGAGCGCAGGTTTTGGAAAGCACCGGCTTGACGGCGGAATCGAAATCCGGCGCGGTAATGCCAGCGGCGCACAACGGTACAGCAATACCGTAAACGATTACCAGCTTCCAGGAATTCATGTGCGGCGCACCGGCTCTGAGTGGCTTACCGTTTTATAATACCTCTGAAAATGGCGCATGAATTACCTTCCGGGTTACCGATGGCCGGCAATCGTACGATCGATCTGAATTGCGACATGGGGGAACTGCCGGATGTCGCCCTGGAAGCCGCGCTCATGCCGCACATCACATCGGCGAATGTGGCCTGCGGCGGCCACGCAGGCGACGCGTCCAGCATGCGGCGCACCGTCGAGCTGGCGCGGCTCAATGGTGTCGCGGTGGGGGCGCATCCGAGTTACCCCGATCGTGCCAACTTCGGCCGGGTGGAAATGCCGCTGACGGCGGGCGAGATCGCCGATACGGTCGCGGAACAGATCGGCGCACTCGCCGTGATCGCGGGGCGCCTGACGCACGTCAAGCCGCACGGCGCTTTATACAATGTCGCCGCGAAGAATCAGGATGTGGCAAAGGCTGTTGGAGAAGGTGTGGCGCGGTTTAGCAGGGAGATCGTGCTGGTCGGTTTGGCAGGCTCGGTTATGTTGCAAGTTTGGCGGGAGATGGGACTGCATACAGCCGCCGAAGGATTCGCCGACCGGCGTTACGAGCCGGACGGCAGCCTGCGCTCCCGTAAATTCCCCGATGCCCTGATCGTGGCGCCCGAGTTGGCGGCGGCACAGGCGCTCGATCTGGCTGATAAGGGACAGGCGCAGACGATTTGCATCCATAGCGATACGCCCGGATCGCTGAGCATCGTGGCTGCAGTGTCCGAAGCGCTACTCAGCCGCGGATGGTTGCTGCGACCCTTGGCGGTCGCCGCCCGGTGATCTACCGAGCGGCGTCCGGAGGAATTCAGGCGTGCGTCAGAATTCCTTGAAATCCTCGTCGAGCGGAAACTCCTGTTTGGCTGAGTGGGCCACCCCTACCGGTACGCTCACCTGGGCCTTCGCGCGTGGCGATACTGCTTTACGCAAATTGCTGAGGCTCGATTCGGATTCGTGACGCGTCTGGACCGCCGGCTTCTTGGCCGGCGATTCCGGTGTGCGCCGATGTGCGGGATCATCGTGCGAGCCGCTGCCACCCACCATCGACGTCAACCGCGTTACGACTTGCTTTAACGATTCCGACTGGGCATTCAGTTCTTCAGCCGCCGAGGCGCTTTCCTCGGCGTTGGCCGCCACTTTCTGCGTCACCTGCTCCATCTGCACAATGGCCTTGGAGATTTGATCGAGGCCGCGCGCTTGCTCCTGGCTGCCCATGTTAACTTCATCCACGAGCGTTTTGACCTGGGCAGCCTGTTCGGTCACGGCATGGATGGCGGCCGCTACCGTGTCGACCTTTGCCTTGCCGTCCTGAGACTTGGTGATCGACTCTTCGATTAAGGCGGCGGTGTCTTTAGCGGCCTGTGCGCAGCGCTGCGCCAGATTCCGAACCTCGTCCGCGACGACCGCAAAGCCCATTCCGGCCTCGCCCGCGCGGGCTGCTTCTACGGCTGCATTGAGCGCCAGGATGTTGGTCTGGAAAGCGATCTCATCGATAACCTTGATGATCTTGGAGATCTTTTCGCTCTGCGCGCTGATCTCACTCATGGCCGCTACCATCTGGTCCAGAGACTGGCCGGTTTCCGCAAACTTCTGCTGAGACTGACTCACCAGGGCGGCCGCCTCTTGCGAGTTGGTGGTATTCTTCTGGGCCATGGAGTTGATCTCTTCGCTCGATGCGGAGGTTTCCTCCAACGAGGCCGCCTGCTCCGACGAACCTTGCGCCAGACCTTGACTGGAAGAGGCCACTTGCGACGCCGCGCTGGCTACTTGGTTTGCGCCCTCGGAAAGTTCGTTCACCGCCGATCGCAACGCTGTGTTAATGCTCCGGATGATCGCAAAGGCAGCCCCGGCGCCTCCCAGAATTGAGGCGAAAAGCAGTACCAGCATCATCCAGCGCACGCTGCCATAGGTTTGCTGAGATTGCGCGCCTAACTGGTTGCTTTGTTCAGTGCGAAGCTCCACTGCGGCAGCCAAATCATCCCGCACCGCCTTAAAAACCGGCGATCCGTCGTTCACATATTTGGCGCGGGCCTCTGCATTGCGGCTCCCCACGCGGCTGATCGCCAGCACGCCGTCGAGCATTTCTGTGTAGCGCTGCCAGGAAACCACAATCTTGTCGAACTGTGCGCGCCCCTCCGGTGTGAAGATCGTCTTTTGATAATCTTGCAAGTCGGCATCGGCTTTTGCCTTAAGCTGCGTGATCTGCTGGTCCAAATCCGCCATTTCCGCCGCGTCACTCGACGAAATGTGCCGCCACGCGTCACCCCGCATTTCGAGTACTGCGGCGCGAACGGATGTGATCTTCGTTAGCCCCGGCAGAGGATCAGTGATGATTTTTACCGTCGTCTGGTTCAGGCTGCCAAGGCTCTGAACCGCCACCACCCCCATCAATAAGACCACGGCGATTAGACCGCCCGTGACCATTGCGAGTTTCTTTCCCATCGTCATTTGATGCAACATCCTTGAATTCCTTTTCGCGGGGCGTATCTCCCGTCCGCTAACTATATCGGCGGGGGCGCCCGAGGACCTTACGGCAGGAATGCGACTGCCCGTGCCGATATGAAACGGGAGGGGAGTCCGATGAAACTACTCGCACTGATTGCCGCGTTGCTGGGCTGCCTGGCCCGCCAAAGCCCGGCTGACGGCCCGGAGCCGCTGACGTCCGATCGCCCCGGCTTTACAGATACGGTCAATGTCCTGCCCTCCGGCTTGCTGCAATTGGAGAGCGGCGTGAACCTGAGCGATGCATCGAGCAGCGCGTCCAAAATCCGGGTGCTCGCCGGCGGCAATCCGCTGATCCGGATGGGCTGGGGACACCGGATCGAACTCCGCTACGGCGGCGCCGGTTATGAAACATCTTTATTGAAGTCGCATGGCACATCCACGCGCTGCGCCGGCATGTCGGACTTCGCGGTCGGCATGAAACTCGCCTTGACGGGCGAACACGGCTGGCGGCCGTCAGTCTCACTGGAATCCATGGTCTCGCTGCCCGTCGGTGCGGCCGCCTTTACCAGCGCAGGGGCCGACCCCACCTTCAAACTGGCGTGGTCCAAGTCCCTAAGCGCCACGCTCGCCGCATCCGGCAACTTCAACGTCTCTTCTCTGTCGACTCCTTTCGGCCGGTACACACAGCGGGCCGTCACCGCACGACTCGACCGCGGCGTGTGGCGCAAGCTGGCAGGCTTCGTCGACACCATGATGACCGCGCCCGTCTCGCCCGGCGGTAGTACAACCTGGATGATGGCGGCCGGCCTGGAACACCCCTTGGGTTCGAACGCTCAATTGGATCTTTCCGTCGGGCAACAGGCCGTCCCGATCGCGCACTGCTGGTTCGTGGGTGCGGGGGTGGTCTTCCGGCAGCCGCTCTGGCATGGCCAGCGTAAATAACGTTTACCGCATTTCCAGGAATCCGAACCGCAACGGTTCTGGGCTTTCATTCACCAGCAGTACCTCGAGCGTAGATTGTCCGATCAGGCCGGTGGGCAGGCTGGCCGCGAACTCGGTCAACTCGCCACTACGCTGCGCTAAAGTGAGCGGCACGTCCGCACCGTTTACGCGCACGGCAAACTGAAAACGTCCGGTGCGAAACACGCTGATATACAGACGATCGCCTGAGCTGCGCGGGCCGCCGATCCGCACCGAACCCGACTTTCGCAATATCCGGTATCCGTCCGCGCATGGTTCCCAGCCCGGCCCCACATCATCTGCGAATGCGGAATCGCCCAGGTTGATGAAGCGCGGCGCGTCCGGCTTCCATAAAGCCAGCGCCGTTGTGCGGTAGCTGCTGGTCACGTTGCGCAGCACGGGACCGCCCGCCTGATACACGACCGCGCGCCCGTCCCGCAGCGCAGGCAACGCCAGCGCTTCAGGTAGTGTGTACTTCACCACCAGGCCGGCGGGCGCCTGAATGTGCGACTCCGATCCCGGCGTTAGGTACACGTGCGGAATCTCCATCACGCGGAACGGCGCATCCGCGATGCCGGCCCAGAAGAGGTCCGAGTCGACGCCGTCGAGCAGGATGATTTTGGCGGGTTGCGACTCGTGAATCTGGGCGACGCCCAGCACCACGTTCGCCACGCGCTCGCCGCGCGCATGGTGCCATTGCGCGATGGCCCACGCGGCCGGTACCGACACGCCGAGATAAATCGCGACACACGCGGCCGCCAGCCCGCGCCAGATTGTGCTCGCCTTCCACGCCTGCGCGAGCGCACAAGCGCCCAGCGTCGCCAGCCCGATCGCCGGCACGGCCAGGTAGTAATCCATCTGGTGCGCGTCGAGCGGTAAATACGGGCCGATCACGATGCCGAACCACGCCAATCCGAACATTGGAACCCAATCGCGGCGGTACGCCTGCCACGCCGCAAAGCCCAGCGCCGCAACGGTCAGCAGTGCGGCGGCCAAGCGCGACGGCCCCATCGCCCACATCCAATAGGTAGCCAGCGTCGAAAACATGCGGCTGCCGAAGTGCAATGCATAGACGCCCTCGTGTGGCGCCGGCGCGAAGTGGAAATGCACCGCGATGAACAGCGCCGATACCAGGAACATCGGCAGCACGCGTTTCAAGTGCGAACGTGCGTACAGCAGCGCGTATAGCGCCGCGATCGCCGGGTACACCACGTTCGTCTCGAGCGCGCCCAAGCCCAACACGAATGCCGCCCAATGGGCGATCGCATAGCTCCGCCAACCAGTCTCGATCTGCCGCAGAAAAAACCAAAAGGCCAGCAGAAAGAAGAAGCCGCTCAGAATCTGGTTGTAGATCGACGTCCAGCACATGGCCGGCGCGAGGCCGGTGTTGGCGATCCATAGGACCTGCGCAAAGAGTCCAGCCGCGCGCGAAGTAGTGATCCGCTGGAAGATGCCGCCCAGCAGCAGCAGGCTGGCCATCTCGGTGGCGAAAGCGCAAATGCGGAACGGCAGCGCATCCACGCCGAAGACGGCGGAGAGAATCAGGAAATACGCATTCTCGCCTAGCGGCCGCATGTTGCCGTGTGCTTTGGGCGCGAACAACACGGGGATCAAGTCGTGTGTGGAATGCACGCCGCGCCGCAGGTTCAGCCAGCCGAAATCGTCCTGATAAAACCAGTTGGTCAGGCCCGGCCAATAAAGCGCGAGCAGGAGCAGCAGTGGCAGAACCCGCCAGACATAGCGGCGAACGCTCGGCATATTAACAGACGACGCTCACCGGCTGCGGCAGCGTCCGCACGCTCCGGATGGGCGAGAATATCAGCCAAAGTGTCGACAGAAGAAGACCGCCGGCGCCGGTGAACATTGCGCCGCGCAGTCCGACCTCGTCGGCGAGTGCGCCGCCCAACAGCGCTCCCGCCGGGATGACCCCGCGGAACATCAAGTGCACCGCGGCATTCACGCGGCCCAAAACGTGCGGCGGCGCGACAGACTGGCGCAAACTCAGCTCGTTGATGCCATAAACCGCCCAAGCCATATCGCCCATCTGGCCGGCGGCCAGAATCGCGGCGCAGATGCCGACCGGTCCGCGCGCGAGCGGCGGCAGCAGGCTGGCGCAGCCGATCATGAGCGCCGCGCCAATCAGCACCGGTCCGACGCCGAAGCGCCGCGTCAGCCGTTCGGCCGCCAGAGCGCCGCACAATTCGCTGACGCCGCCCACCGAGATCACCAGGCTGAGCAGCATGGCGCTGAGGCGAAGTTCGCGCACCGCGTAGAGAATGTATAGGCTGCCGCCGAAGCCGACGAAAAGCGAAGACGTGGCGGTGCGCAGCACCAGGGCGCGCAATACCGGATCGCGCCACGAGACTTGCAATCCTTCCATGATCTCGCGGCCGATATGCGGAGCGGCTGAAGGCTTGGGCGGCGGCTCGGGTTGGCGGATCAGCCACACGGAGAATGCCGAGCACACGAACGATACGGCATCGAACAGGATCGCGATCGGCGCGGTGAGCGCCTGCACCAGCACACCGGTCAACCCCGGACCCACCACACTCGCGATGGAACCGGACAGCGCCATCTTGCTGTTGCCTTCCAGGATATTCTCGGCGCTCACCAGCGATGGCAAATACGCCTGGTAGCCGACGTCGAAGAACACGGTGAAGACGGCCGTGACGGCTGCCACTAAATAAAGATGGCCCATGGTGAGCCGGTGAAAGACGGCGGCGAGGGGAATGCTGGCGAGCACCAGCGCGCGCGCGAGGTCGGCCCAGATGAGGATGGGGCGGCGGCGCACACGGTCTACCCAAACGCCCGCAAAGAGGCCGAACAGCAGAATCGCGGCAGCGCCCGCGCCATTGAGGATGCCCATCTGCAGCGGAGACGCGCGCAACAGCAGGGCAGCGATGAGGGGCAATCCCACCAGCGTGATCCACGATCCGATATGGGAGACGGTCTGGCCGGCCCAGAGTTTCAGGAAATCCGGGTTTCGCCACAGACTTTGCGTCTGCATCTCCTCAGGATTACACAGGCGGGGAACCTGCCGGCTGACGCGCGCGGCCCATCGCGGAGCCGCGCCGTCAGCGACTCAGGGGAACTACTTCTGCGCGGGCGCGACCGACTTTGGGGCGGTCTTGCTCTTCTTCGTGGTGTGATGCTTTACGGTCTTCTTGGTCTTCTTCGCCGTGGTGGTCTTCGCCGGCTGGTTGGCGGCCGGGGTCTGCGCGGCAAACGTGAACGGTACGGTGGCGGCTGCCAAAACGATCGCGAGTAAGCTCTTTTTCATTTTCTTTTCTCCTTTGCGGGTCTTTGTCCCGTCAATTCCATCTTCCTCGAAGCCGCCATTTCATACGATAGACTCGAAAGGCTAAACTCGCGGCCAAAAAGGGCTCCGGATTCGGATAAGCATAGCCCGCGTACGGGTGTGCGATTAGCCCGGAGACGGGATATCCGCCCCGCGTGCGCTAGCGCCATCATGGAGTTGGACGACTGTGAAAGAAACTTCACCCGCGCGCCGAAATCTGTTGCGATTGCTGATTGCGGGCTTTAGCCTGGTGATCGCGCTGCTGCTGGCCGGCGCCTTCGTGGGCATCGGCAACATCCAGAGCATTAAGGAAAGCGCTACCCGCCTGGTCACCGAGCAGCAGGCCACCAACCGCCTGATTGAGGAGGTCCATCGCCAGCAGGCCAGCCTGACCGAAGTGTTCTCGATCCTGGCAGGCGATCCCGATTCAATCGATGCAGACCAGATTCTTTCGCAGTTGGACCAGGCCGGCCATAACATCGACGTGTTGGTCGCCGAAGGCGCGCAGACTCCGCAGCGCCGCCTCTTCGAGCAACTCCGGCAATCGTCCGCGGCCTTCTCGGGCGAAGCACGCCGGCTACTCAGCGTCGCCGATCCCGAGACGTTCTCCTCGCAGGCGCTGTTTCGGGATCACGAAGCGTTCATCTCGGTGGTGGCCAAGTTGATTGAGGCGAACTACCACCGGGCTGTCCAGGCGCAGAATCAGATCGATCTGCGTTCCGCGCGCATGATGCGGGAATCCGCGGCGTTCCTGGCGGCGTTCTTCGTCCTGGCGCTGGTCTGCTCGGTGCTGACCATTCGCCTCACCGGCCAACTGGCACGCAAGATGGAGTGGCAGGAGAGCGAATTGGGCCGCGTGTCATGGCAGATGCTGGAGGATCAGGAAAGCACCGCGCGGCGCTTCTCGCATGAACTGCACGATGAGCTCGGCCAATCGCTAACCGCGCTCAAGGCGAACCTGGGCGCGCTTGGCGCGGATGGTGTCTCCGACCGGGCGCGCGTGGAGGATTGCCTTAAACTTGTGGACGAGTCCATCGGCAACGTGCGGCAGATGTCGCAACTGCTACGTCCCACGATTCTGGATGATTTCGGCCTGGAAGCCGGGCTACGCTGGCTTACGGAAGGCTTCACGCACCGCACCGGCATACAGACGGCATTCAAATCGAACTTCTCCGGACGGCTGCCGGACGAGACCGAGACGCATCTGTTCCGCCTGGCGCAGGAAGCGCTCACCAACATCGCGCGGCATTCCGGCGCGCGCGCGGTGACCGTGACGCTCGACGCGCAGGGCGGCCAGGTGCGGCTAGCCATCCGCGACGACGGCCGCGGGTTGCCACCCGCTAGCGGACGGCCGCACGGCATGGGTATGATCGGGATGCGGGCCCGCGCGCGCAGCGTGGGCGGCGACTTGACGGTGCATTCGAAGCCTGGCCAGGGAGTCGACATCCAGGTGCGCGTGCCGGCGAACGGCGTAAAGCATGAGAGAGAAAATCCGCATCCTGTTGGCTGACGATCACGCGGTGGTGCGGCAGGGATTCAAGATGATTCTGGCAGCGCAGCCCGATATGGAGATCGTCGGTGAAGCCGGCAACGGCCGTGAAGCGCTCGACCTGGCCGGGCAGTTGCAGCCCGATGTGGCGGTGATGGACGTGGCCATGCCGGAGTTGAACGGCATCGAAGCTACGCGCCGCCTGGCCGATCTATCGCCGCGCACGCGCGTGCTGGCGCTGAGCATGCACAAGGATTCCGTCTACGTGCGCGAGATCCTGCGCGCGGGCGCCCGCGGATACCTGTTGAAAGACTCGATCTCGAGCGACCTGCTGGCGGCCGTGCGCGCCGTGGCCCGCGGTGAAGGCTATTTAAGCCCGGGCGTCTCGGACGCGGTGCTGAACGATTACCGCCGCCACGTGACCGACCCGATCGACCTGCTTACCAGCCGCGAGCGCGAGGTGCTGCAGATGATCGCCGAGGGCAAGACCAACAAGGAGATTGCCACGGTGCTCAACCTCAGCGTCTACACGGTGGATGCGCATCGCGGCCGCATCATGGAGAAGCTCAACATGCATAGCGTGAATGAGCTGGTGCGGCTGGCGGTGCGGGCAGGGCTGGTGGATTAGTCCGCCAGCATCTCTGGCGCGGTCGTGGCGTCGCTCGGTTTTAAGGTTGATCGCTGCTCGTCCTGAGCTCCGAGTGGCGCTTTCCGTGGGCAGCCACGGTAAGTCCCACCCAAGCTGGCCATACGGAACGACGATCACAGGGTGGGACCCGGTCGTGGAGGTCGGCCCATTCTTCGGGGACGCTGGTCTGGGCTGCTCAAGGCTACTGAACGCCTATCGCGGCTCCTCACCCAAATCCCAAAGCCGCCCTTCCACTTCATTTCTCTCTGAAGCAGATCTCGCAGCTCGTAGCGCGGATCGATAGTCGCTTATCGCCTGAGCCCGGCGTCCAGTCCGTAAGAGTAGGTAGCCGCGGTATTCATACGCCGCCACACTCTGCCTCAGGGCAAGAACTTTTCCCATATCCTCGATCGCCTCATCATCCCTGTGGTGTGAGTGCAGAGCAATGGCGCGGTTGAAGTAGATCTCTGGATTGCCTTTGTCCAGTCGCGCGGCCGTGTCATAGTCAGCCAACGCCTTGGCTAGTTCGCCCATCTTGTCGTAGACGTTCGCACGGCCCTCATACGCCAACGGGTCTTCCGGGGCAAGGTGGATTGCGTGCCCGAGATCCTCGAGGGCATCCTTAAACTTCCTCAGCCCATACAGTGCGGAGCCGCGATTTACGTATGCCATCGGATCCGACGGTCGATCCGCGATCGCTCGCGACAGGTCGATATAACCAGCTTGGAAATCACCCTTCGCGACAAACGACGCGCCACGGTTGTTGAGGGCATATGGGAACCCGGGTTCGTGCTCGAGAACCGTAGAAAAATCGGCGATCGCGTTCTGGTAATGGTGGGTTTCAAGATATGAGCGACCCCTGTAGAACAGTGCGGGATCCGTGTTGTAGCCCGCTGCCTCCTTGATTGCTGCAGTTAGCCGCGGAATTGCTGCACCGAAATCCGAACTCTCAAATCGCGTAATACCCGCTATCAATAGCGCGCCGTAAGCGAAATTGCGTGCGAGATCGTCTTGTATCGTGAAACTTTCCAGATCTCCTAGAGGAGATCGCTGTTCGTGCCACCCTTGTAGCGGCCCCCTCGAGCCTCGGAGTAGCTGAAAGTGAGCCGTGACTATGGCTTTTTGTCTCGTCGTATCGAAGTCGCCCAGATCAGAATCGCCTTTTGTTGCAGTTGGCACCAAGTAAGTACTGAGGTAGGATTCTTGTCCCAAGAAACCGAGCTGCCGACGAGTTCAGGCACGATGTCTGGGAAGTCGCTCAGGGCATTCCGAAGGTGTTCAAAGATGGTCCGGGTAACTCGATAGCGTGCGGACTGCGGGCTAGTCTCAAAGTTCGCGACGAACACGAAGGTGTGGCTGTCCTGCCTACAGGTCTTCAGTGCAACTGCCCAGCCGAGGACTGGAACCAAAACGGGCAGAACCGCAGCCGCGATTCCAGTGATCTTTCGCGTACGTCTCGAATAGTAGCGTGCGCCGGGCTCGGCTACCACGATTAGCGACGGCCCACGAAAGGTCATCCACACGAGAAGAACTTCGGCAACCGTCGCCGAGCAGGTCATCGAGGAAACCACCCAGTTCCGCTGGAGCAATGGCCAGAGCAAGCGCCCTCCAAGCGCCGATAAGGCTGCATACACAAGGGAGCCGATGATCTTGCTTCCCACGGGGCTGTTGCAAAATCTCCTCCCGATATCGGCCAGGCGTTCCAAGCGGGTCACCCAAACTCTCAAGAATAGTATGATTTCTGTGTTGCGGTGTCACTAGCCGCAGATTGCGCCCGTGCAGCAGCAAGTGCCGTCCGCCTTGCGATCTGGCATCCTACTGGGCGATGCTTGGGCACGTTACCCGGCATTAAGGGTATAGGGGTCGAACCCTGATCGGCGAGATTTCAGCGCCATCCGCGTGGGGCCGCGACTCACGCGCGCCCTCGAATTGGTCCCATAGTGAAAGCCGTCCCCCCTCAGTCCGCTAACGTCCAATTCGTGATCGCCACGCTACTGCCGTCGGAGTAGGTAATGGTGCCCGTTCCCGACTGATCGACCGCGCCCGTCGCCAGCGTGATTCCACTACTCGTCTGAACGATCGTCATGGTCAGGTTGCGGGTAGTATTGTCGGCCACGGAAATCTGGAATTGTTGATCGTGGGCCGCATCGGCGAGCGTCCACGAGGTCGGCGTCGGCGGAAAGAGTACGAACGCCGCCGCGCTGCCGTTGGCCGTAATGGTCGAATAAGGCGTGCCGCCCTGGATGACCAGCGACGTCGCTGATGGGTTCGTCAGGGTAAGCGAGCCGATGGGGCCAGTGACTGCCGTACCGCCGCCGGTGAAGGTTACGGGCGCGTTCACAGTCGATATTGCGAGAGTAAGTGGAGTCACGCCGCCAATCGCAATTCCAAGCGCTGGAAAGTTCTGCGCTATGCCGCCCGCGCACGCGTCCTGCGTCTCCGAGAGCGAGCACCACAGCCCCAATTGCACGGGTGTCTCTGCGCCGGCTGCCGGTGTGAATATACCCAGACCGTAAAGGTTCCAGGTGTTGTTGCTGTTGTACTGGGCGGTCTCATTGAGGGTCAGGGTTCCGAGCGTCGCCCCTTTCGGCGCGTAATAGGTGGCGGTCTCCGTGACAAGCAAGCTGTTACCGGACCCCGTCACCGTTGTTCCAGGATTCGTTACGACATAATGCTCCGTGCATTGGGAGTCGTAATACACCGCCACATTGCCCCCACCAGTCCAGCGCACACTGCCGCCTCCCGTGAGCGCCGTACAACTGGTGGTATGTTCCAGGATCTGCTCAAGCATGGCGAATTGGCTCTGGAGCACGGTGGATGCCAGTCCAACTGCGAGTCCCGTCTGCGACAGCGCCCGTTCCGCAACGAGGTCGCCCACCGCGCCGGTGGTCGGGATGGATGTAAACGCCAGCCCGTTGAAACGCAGCCCCAATACAGCCACGCTTCCGGTTGACGCCGAGAATAGCGCGGAGCCGCGTTCCCCTATCATTCCGTCAAGACCGGGCAGGCTTCGCAAAGTGGCCGCCATTTTGCCGTTGGGCGGCAGCGCGATCACGGACGTTCCGATCGTGTTACCGCTATTGTCATACAGTGTCACCGTCACGTTAGCGGCGGTGGAACTGGGGTTCACCACCGCCACCGCGGTAACGAAGTTCGTGTCGTCCCACGTAAGCGTACTCGCATTGGCTCCCGTATCTGACAGTGGCACGACGGCTTCCTGATCGGACTGTCCGGCCACGCTCTGCCGGAACACCCCGTAGCCGAACACTCCGGCCGGAAGAGTGAAGGCCGCGTATCCCTCGACCAGGCTACCCACGTTGGGCGCCTCGATCAGAGCCGTGCCGTGTGCTGCCAGGCTCACGTTCGTCGTAGATCCGCCGAGTGCCGGTACGTCTAGCGGCCCTCCGGTATCGCTCACAAAATTCACCGGAAATGAAACTGGCGAACCGGTAAGGTTTGTGAAATACAGCGCCGAGTACCAGCCACCGCCAAATGCGAATTGTGGAAGTACGCTGGATTTGGCAGCCGTGCCGGCAGCGCCGGTCGTGGGGATGGAGGTAAAAGCCAGCCCGTCGAAACGCAGCCCCAGTACAGCCACGCTTCCGGTTGAGGACGAGAATAGCGCGGAGCCGCGTTTCCCTATCATTCCGGCAAGACCGGGCAAGCTTCGCAAAGTAGTCGCCGTTTTGCCGTTGGGCGGCAGCGCGATCACCGAAGTTCCGATCGTGTTGCCGCTATTGTCATACAGTGTCACCGTCACGTTGGCGGCAGTGGAACCGGGGTTGACGACCGCCACCGCGGTGACGAAGGTCGTCTCGTCCCATGTAAGTGTACTCGCATTGGCCCCGGTGTCGGACAACGGCACGACAGCTTCCTGATCGGGCTGCCCAGTCACGCTTTGCCGGAACACCCCGTAGCCGAACACGCCGGCCGGAAGGGTGAAGGAGGCGTATCCTTGAACCAGGCTCCCTACGTTGGGCGCTTCGATCAGGGCCGTACCGCGGGCCGCCAGGTCCACGTTTGTCGTGGATCCCCCGAGCGCCGGTACGTTTAACGGGGCTCCGGTATCATCCACAAAGTTCACCGGAAACGAAACTGCCGAACCGGTGAGGTTTGTGAAGTACAGCGCGGAGTACCAGCCACCGCCGAATGCGAACTGTGGAAGAACACTCGACGCCGCGGGCGCCGCGGTGTGAGCAGTGGGGTTAGAAAAGGACGCGGTGGCCGTATTTGGCTGCGCGCTGGCGCGCGCGAGTAAGAGGCAGCCGGCGAGAAGTATCCACGCAGCAACGTGCTTTTCGTTTTCGGTCAACATGAAGAGCCTTTTGGAAGTCGGGAGTTATAGCTCTCAATATATCATTCCGGAATTGTATCCAAGCCGTTCCGCGCAGCGCCCGGTACTGGCCTTCCTAAGGCAGGGACGGTCAGATCTAGGTCGGCTGGTGTGCTATGACTTGTGAGTCGGTCGAATTCAAATGGTACTATTGCAGTCGCGGCAGGTGTTCCGGTGCCGCCGATCCCCGGTAAGAGCACCCCGCGGCAAACGGTAAAATCAGAACTTCCATGACCACCGAGCAGCAGCTCCGCGACAGACTTCGCAAAATCGCCGCTCTTTTCGAGGGTGCCACCACCATCGGTGAGCGCAATGCCGCGGCGGCCGCCATAGACCGCACCATGCGGGCAATCGCCGCGGCCGGCAGAGTCGAGCAGGCGGTGGAGTACCAATTCAATTTCCCGGATCTCTGGAGAAGACGCCTTTTCTCGGCCCTCTGCAGGCGGTACGGGCTGGAACCCTACCGCTACCATCGCCAGCGCCACACCACAGTTATGGTCCGGGTTCCCAAGTCTTTCGTCGACCAAACGTTATGGCCCGAGTACGCGGAACTGAGTAAGGCGCTGAGTGAGTACCTGGAGGAGGCTACCGAAAGAATCATCCGTGAGGAAGTCTACGGTGATTCCAGGGAAGCCTCCGAACGCGAAGATGCCCATCGGCCCAAAGAAGCCTAGATTCAAGCTGGGCGAGCGCGCGCAAACCTGGCTGCGAGTCACCTGCCAGAACGTGCGAGACGGTTACCACCTTGTCCGGTGTCGCGATCCACGGAGGAGGAAGACTCGTCGAACTGCATCTCCAAGAGCGTCGACGATGCCGCTGAGGCCACTTGAGGCCGGACGTATCAATCTGAACTTGACTCGCGTAAGCCTGCTCCTGTAAGCTAAGAATTCTTGGTATGGGACGTAAGGCGCAAAAGAACGATTCGTTGCCGGGTTCACTGGACATGTTAATTTTGCGGACGCTCTCGCGGCGCGACCTCCATGGATACGGCATAGTCCAGTTCATTCAACAGTCGTCCGGCAATGCGCTCCTCGTTGAGGAGGGGTCGCTGTACCCCGCTCTCCAGCGGCTGGAGTTGCACGGCTGGATCGACGGTGTCTGGGGTGTGACGTCGAACAATCGGCGGGCGAGGATCTACAAGATCACGGCGGCTGGCCGCAAACAGCTCGCGGTTGAAACCCGGAAGTACGCGAAACTCACGCTGGCGATCGCCCGGGTGATGGGAGCGGAGTGAGCGACATGCTGATACGACGGCTCAGGTATTGGCTGGAGAGCGCCAGGCGCAGCGACGCGCTGCGGGAGGAAATGGAGCTCCACCTCGCGGAGAAGGCTGCGGAACTCGAAGCAGACGGTATGACGCCGGAGTGCGCCCGGGCTGAAGCGCGCCGTCGATTTGGCAACGCCGGACTGAAGCACGAAGAGTCACGGGAGATCTGGATCAAGCGGTTTTGGTCTGAACTTGGCCAGGATGTCCGCTACGGCTGTCGCAACATCATCGCCAACAAGGTCTTCAGCGCCCTGGCGCTCTTGTCGCTGGCGCTCGGCATCGGGGCCAATACTACGATCTACAGCTTCATGGAGTCGGTCCTGTTGCGCTCGCTGCCGGTGGCCGATCCCGAGTCGCTCGTAGTCTTGAATTGGCATAGCCGGCCGCCCTTTGACGCCAACAAGCAATGGGTCCACGTCATGCACGGGTTACAGGGCATGGCGTGGCCGGGCGATAAAGGAACCATGGTCGGCGGCATGTTCCCGTACGCCGCGTTCGAGACGCTTCGCCAGGACAATTCCGTCTTTTCCGCGCTTTTCGGATACTTCAACGGACAAAGCCGTAACCTGGCCATCCGCGGGCAGGCCACCAGCGCCCGTACGGAGTACGTCACCGGCGGGTATTTTCGCGGCCTCGAAGTATCGCCGGCCGCGGGACGTCTGATCGACTCCGCAGACGACCGCCCAGGCGCAGCGCCGGTCGCCGTAATCAGTTTTGTCACTTGCCAAAATCGCTTTGGCGAAGCCCCGAATGCGATTGGACAACCGATTCTCGTCGATAACGTGCCCTTCACGGTGATCGGGGTGACGCCGCCGGAATTCTTCGGAGTCGATCCTGCGGCGGCGCCGGACCTCTACCTTCCGTTGCACACGAATCTGCTCGTGGACGGTGCCCGCGCGGCGCATATGTATGGCGACGGAAACTTCTACTGGATCGAAATGATGGGCCGTCTGGGTCCCGGCGTAAGCATAGCCCAGGCGCAGGAGGCGCTGGCTCCCCGTTTCCATCGATGGGTTGCGACCACCGCTACGACGGCCGGTGAGCGCGCCAAGTTGCCCGCGCTGATTCTCAATCCCGGCGCCGCCGGCCTTGGTAGCCTGCGCCGCAAGTATTCCAAGCCTCTGTACTTGCTCCTGACGATGGTGGGATTGATCCTGGCGATCGCGTGCGTGAACATCGCCAATCTGCTGCTGGCAAGGGCCGCCGCGCGACGCCGCGAGATGGCTGTCCGGCTCAGCCTGGGAGCGGGACGGTTCCGCGTCGTGAGGCAGTTGCTTACCGAGAGTGTGTTGCTGGCGTCGCTCGGCGGAGCATTAGGCGTCTTGTTTGCGATCTGGGGCGTGCGATGGCTGACGATTTTGCTCTCCAACGGGCGGGAGAATTTTACGTTACACGCCGAATTGAACTGGAACGTGCTGGGTGTGACGGCGGTGGTCTCGGTGGTTTGCGGCCTGTTATTTGGCCTCGCTCCTGCGATTCAGTCGACGCGTCCGGACGTCATGCCCGCGCTAAAGAATGGCCGCGGGGGCGGACCGCGCCGCCGCGTGCAGCACGCGCTGGTGGTTACCCAAATCGCAATTTCTTTTCTTATTCTGGTCGCCGCGGGTCTGTTTGTCCGGACACTCAATAACCTGCACTCCGTCCAACTGGGATACGCCCGCGAGAACATACTTCTCTTCTCGTTGAATGCGCGCCAGGCCGGCCATCGCGCCCCCGACATCGCCACCTTTTACACGGACCTGCGCAGGCGCTTCGAATCGATCCCCGGCGTGCGCAGCGCGACCCTTTCGCAATCCTCGATCATCAACGCCGGCTTCACCGGGTCGGCAATCAAGGGTTCCATGAAGATCGGCGCTGTGACCATCGAAGACGCGCGCGCCCTGGCCGCCGGACCGCGTTTCCTCACCACGATGCAGATTCCGATCCTGGCCGGGCGTGAGATCGACGGCCGCGACCAACCGGGCTCCACGCCGGTTGCAGTGATCAGCGAGCGCCTGGCGCGAACTTACTTCGAAAACGAGAATCCGGTGGGCCGGCGCATCACGCTCCCGGACGAGGGGCGCGATCTCGAAATCGTCGGCGTGTCGGGTAACCTGCGGTACGGTGGTCTGAAAAATGAAGAGGCGAGCACCATGACCGTGTTCGTAGCGGTAAGCCAGTTTCCTCCGGACCGCGTGACCTACGCGCTGCGCACTATGGGTGATCCGCTGAGGTATGTCCAGAGTGTGTATGAGACTGTGCGGGACGCGGATTCCCGCATACCGGTCACCAATGTGGTCACGCAGGCAGCGGAAATCGATCGCACGATCAGCCAGGAAATCATGTTCGCGAAATTGTGTACGGGTTTCGCGGTGCTCGCTCTCTTGATGGCGTGCGTGGGGCTGTACGGAACGATGTCGTACAACGTCGCGCGGCAGGTCGGCGAGATTGGAATCCGTATGGCCCTGGGCGCGCCACGCGGCGCCGTGGTTTGGATGGTTCTGCGCCACGTTCTCATACTGGCCGCGGTGGGTCTCGCGATCAGCGTGCCTGCCGCCTTGATCGGGTCCCGCCTGGTCAAATCGTTTCTGTTCGAAACCCAGCCCGATGATCCGGGCACCCTGGTGCTGGCTGGCGTCATCCTCGTAAGTGCCGCGATTTTCGCTGGCTATGCGCCGGCCCGGCGAGCGTCCCGAATTGATCCGCTGGCGGCTCTGCGGCAGGAATAGGAGATAGTCCTTTGCGCCGCAGCGAAGGATGAAAATGTTCCGGGCCGCTCACATTAGGTGCCGGCCTGCCGTCGCAATTTGAAGCGCGCGAGCATCGCGCGCCTGCTAAACTTCGGTGGTGGCAGATCCATACTCGGCGGTCGTGCTGGGCGCGACCGGGAACGTGGGCGGACGCATTGTGCAACTTCTGATCAAGAATCCCCTGTGCAAGAAGGTGATAGTGGTAACGCGCCGCAAGACGTTTGCCTTCGCCGACCCAAAGGTCTCAGAGGTAGTTGTCAACATGGACCGGCTCGAGGAGGAGGTGGCGCCGCACGCCCAGGGAGTCGACATCGCGCTCGCCGCGTTCGGCGTTGGCAAGGGCAGCGCGAAGATGCCCGAGGAGGAGGTGCGCAAGATCGAAGTCGCCTACCCGCAGGCCTTTTGCCGCGCCGTCAAGGCTGGAGGCGCTCGTGTGTGCGGGGTCATGACAGCAGCGGGCGCGGACCCCACGGCTGGGATGAAGTACGCGAAAATCATCGGCGAGAAGGAAAAGGCTGTCGAGTCCGTCAAGTTCGACTTCCTTGGAGTGTACCGTCCCGCCGTCATTCTCGGTAATTCCAATACACCGGGCGTCCTGGGCTACGTCATGCCACTGCTGCACTGGGTCATGCCGTCCAAGTACCACGCGATCCACAAAAACGACCTCGCGCGCGCCATGGTGGCGCAGTCGGAGCAGGCATTCCTCGCGATCGCGCGGGGCGACGCTCCTAAGGAGGGGACCGTGAAGATCCTCGAGTTCAAGGAGATGGAGTCCTTCTTCGTCAAGGTCGAGAGCGACGAGCCTTGAGCAGCAGCAAGCCGCTGGTGTTGGATCAACTGAGCCTTGCCGCTCTCCACGGCCGCCTTCCAGGCCGCTAGCCACGATTCTCTTCGCGTGTGCGATTTGGGACGTAATGATCAACACGCCGTCTTGCGTGGCGCGATGACCGGCTAACGCGAGTAGGCGCTGCCGTACGTCGGCGGGAAGCGAGCGAGATTGGCCGACATCGAAGCGCAATTGGACGGCAGTGGAGACTTTGTTTATGTCCTGGCCGCCAGGACAACGATCCTCCTCCAAGAAACTGCGCGGCCGGGCAAACGACGACTGAGCCGCCTCATCTGTTCTCGCAATGCTTCTGCTGAGACTATCCGGAAGGCCGCCGCAGTCTCTCACTGGATGGCGGCCATCGCCCACTCAGATCTCGACTAATGTTTGCGCGTGTTTCGCGGGCAATGTCTTCCACCTGGCCAAATTACTCCGCGGATACCCTGTTCTACTCGGTTCGGAGCGCTTTCATTGGATCTAACCGGGAAGCACGCCATGCGGGAGCCAGGCAGGCCAGAACCGCAACCGCCAGCAGCATTGCAATCACACCGGAGAGAACCACAGGATCGAGAGACTTCGTTCCGAAAAGCATCGACTGTAAGATGCGTGTCGCCGCGAAGCTCATCACCAAACCAAGCGCCAGCCCGAACAGCGCTGGCCGCAGGCCATCCATCAGCATCAGCTGCAAGAGCTGATCTTGTTGCGCGCCGAGCGCCATGCGGATTCCCAGTTCCGAGGTCCGCTGAATGGTAAGGTACGACAATACGCCGTACAATCCCACTGAGGCAAGAATCAGCGACAAAACAGCAAAAGCCAGCACAAGGCTTGCGCTCAGGCTAGCATTCACCAGGGATGCGCCAATGATCTGCTTCATGGTGAGCACATTTGAGACCGGAAGTTCAGGATCGAGCGACGCGATCTGTTTTTGCAGCGGCTCCGAGAATTGCAATGGATCCGCTGCCGTGTGAACCGCGAGCGTCGCATCGCTACGGCCTTCAAGGATGGGGAAATATATTGTTGCTTTCGGCTCCTTGCCGACTTGGTACAGGGTGTCGCCGACGACGCCCACAATCTCCCAATCCATCAGGTTAGGCGCTCCATCGTGCGCGCGCCCCGGAATGTGCAAATGCTTGCCGATAGGATCTTCGCCTGCGAAATATTGCTGAACGAGTTGCCGGCTCACGATCACCTTGTACGAGCGCGCAACACGTTCGTGGCTGGTAAAGAACCGTCCATTCACCAGCGGAATTCCGAGCGCGCTGAAGTAGCCTGGGTCGGCCCAGCGCGTCAGCGCGTCGGGCAAGTGTTCGCCCGTGTTGAGCGGAGCATGCTCCTTCACCGTGAATTCGTCGGTACCCCAGTATCCTGTTCCCGGAACCGTAGTTCCCAAGGCAGCGCCGCGAACTCCGGGAATCGCTCTCACTTGCGCTAGAAGCGCTTCGTTGAATGCGTTTTGCTTTTCCGGTGTGTCGTACCTCTCGCCGGGCAGGTTGTATTGCAGAGTGAGCGTGTTGTCTACTACGCACCCGACATTGGCTGCGCGCAATTGCATAAAGCTTTTAAGCAGCAGCCCGGCGGCCACCAGCAGCACTACGGTGATTCCAATCTCCGCCGTGAGCAGCGACTTTCTGAGCGCGGTGCGCGAAACGCTGCTCGAGCCGGTCCGGACCGAGGTTTCGAGGGCCTTCAGCATCGACTTGCCGCTTGCGGAAAGCGTGGGCAGTAAGCCTGCAATCAGCGCCGCAGCGAACATGAGCGCGCAGACGAACGCAATCACCGCGCCATCAATGTGAATGCTCTGTGCGGTGGGCAGATCCTTCCACGTTTTTGCCAGCCACTCAGTGGCGCCCAATGACAGCAGCATCCCGCCCACACCGCCGGCTGCGCAAATCAGAACACTCTCGGCCATCTGCCCGCGAATCAGGGTGGCCCGCTGAGCGCCGAGGGCGCTTCGTATCGCCACTTCCTTCTGCCGTGCCGCGCCCCGCGCCACCAGCAGGTTGGCCACATTGAGGCAGCCGATAAGCAGCATGCAACCAACTGCGGAAAGCATCAACATCAGCGGCTTCTTCACATCTCCGGCGAGATCCTCGTTCAGCGAGCGCGAAACAACATCTTCAGCCACCGGATCGTGCGGATACTGCAAAT
>Ga0335085_10000715_pt1 | contig 86601 bp, 85 predicted proteins | sample Lox_Sample_45_FD_206712 | JGI IMG/M metagenome (GOLD analysis project Ga0335085, IMG submission 206712) | Soil microbial communities from Loxahatchee National Wildlife Refuge, Florida, United States - Lox_Sample_4.5 | ecosystem: Environmental > Terrestrial > Soil > Wetlands | place: USA... | reverse complement strand
CTTGGTCTCAAACGTATTTCTTGGTTCGCGAAATGCTTCGACAAATCCGCGAATGATGACTATCGGCTTTCCCTCGTTGGATTCGCCCATAACAAGCTGAGCAGCTGTTGCAAGTTGATCAGCAATTGCTCTCAGCGTGACCTGAAGCGTGTTTCCGAGCAAATCTGGAGTTCCTCTCATATCTATTGTTGCTCGGATCCCAGCAAAAGAAACTGCCACCCCCACTGTCCCTAGTCTTGTTGGCGTTACTCTGCTGTCGGATAGGACGATTCCCAGTTTTTGAAGCGGTTTCTTATCCGGTTTCTGCTCTAGATCTGGGCGTTCCAACAACTTTTCCCGTAGATTGCGGACAGTCTCAAAGGCATCCTTCGGATAAAGGACAACAAATCCCTTCGGGACATTGCTCCTATCGATCCCAGCATTTGGCGCGAGAGTCCCGGAGACGACTGTTAAGACAAATCCAGGAATCCCTCCTAGAATGGTATCAGATTCATCCAAGACAAGCTTCGCAAAGGTTGCCTCGAGATTGAATTTCTTCGCTAGTTCTCGCGATTTCTCGTCGGGAACAACGCGAGACAACTCCACCATCCGTCCTTCCGAAATAGCGGCATATTTGCTCGAAATGATTAGAATGTCCCCATCCTGAACACTCTCACCTGATTTGGCAATCGCTTTTCTGACCTCGGAAGGAAGGTCAAAAGATGCAAATTTAGGTTCAGCTTGAATTGGAATGATCAGAAGTCCAGCCCTCGGCAACATCTTGTTGCTCGTTTTTGGTGTTGAATTCTATTCAATATGTCGGACGCGCCGCACTAAAAACCGAAATAAGTCCGGAAAAACCGGGATAATCGAGTCTTGTAATATGGCCAAAAAGAGTCATCTTTACCAGTTTCACAGGGAAAACGGTAAGCTAACGGAATTTTCAGGTTTTGATATGCCAATATGGTACAAAGGGATTATTGATGAACACTTGGCGGTTCGGAATGCCGCCGGACTCTTTGATGTTTCACACATGGGACGCGTGTGGATCACTGGTGACAAGGCGACTGATTTTTTGTCAAATCTGCTTCCGACAGATCCTGCTCTGATAAAGGACGGAAGAGCTTTCTACTCTACAATTTGCAACGAACAGGGTGGAATTGTTGACGATGTTATCACCAACAAATTCTCAAACGATCGTTATCTCATGGTTGTAAATGCCGGAAATCGATCTAAGGATCTAGGTTGGCTTAGAAATCACAGCTCAAGATTGGAAGTAAGGCTCGAGGACATCTCGGATAACTCGGCTCTCATTGCTTTTCAAGGACCTTTGGCCACGGCCGTATTGCAAAAAATTACTGATTTTGATCTTGAATCTGTTAGGCGGTTTGCTTTTTCATATGCGAATGTGGCTGGAGAAAGGACTCTCGTTTCCAGAACCGGCTACACTGGGGAAGACGGCTTTGAAATTACTGTCTTTGATTCACCCGTAGATGAACCGTCTAGAGCCATGAAGATCTGGAACGAAATTCTGAGAACGGGAGTGGAAAGCGGTGTTCTCCCGTGTGGTTTGGGAGCTCGAGACTCTCTGCGATTGGAAGCGGGAATGTGTCTATACGGACAAGATATTGATGACACAACGACTCCGGTAGAGGCTGCATTGGAATTTGTCCTCACGAACAAGGGACAATACGTCGGGAGGGAAAAAATAGATCTGCAACTACGATCAGGGGTTGATCGCAAAAGAATTGCCTTTTCAATGGCAGAACCTGGGATACCCAGACATGGATTCAACATTACCTTAGCCGGCAATTCAGTTGGCACGGTTACCTCTGGTACTTTTTCTCCAATTCTGAAAAATGGAATCGGAATGGGATATGTAAGAACCCCATTATCCGAACTCGGTCAGAAAATTACGGTGGAGCTAAGGGGATCCGGGAAGATGGCCAAAGTGACCTCAACGCCGTTTTACGATACATCCAAGTTCGGTTACAAAAGGAAAATGTGAGGGCTTTCTCCTAGATTCATTTTTATTTGTTCTTTCGAGGTTCGGAGTTCAAAGAGTTTGAAAAGCAGTTGAGCAATCCTGAGACATACAGTATTCCCGATGGTTATCTGTACACCAAAGATCACGAGTGGATAAAATCTATCAATGGATCCTATTTGGTTGGAATCACTGATTACGCCGTAAAGATGCTCAACGATATCGTATATGTCAATCTTCCAAAAGAGGGAGACTCTCTAAAACAAAAGGAGGTTTTCGGTCAGGTTGAATCAGTAAAAACTGTTTCCGATCTATACATGCCTGTTACTGGCACGGTAGTAAAAACGAATTCAAAACTTGCTCAAGCACCAGAATTGGTTACAAATTTCCCTTATGGAGACGGTTGGATGTTAGAAATTAGGACAGATAATTTCGGAGCTGAATCTCATGTTCTCCTTGATGCAAATGCTTATCGACAATTTGTCTCCGAGCTAAATGAATCCACGTGAGATTGCGAGGAAAGCTTATACGGGCTTTTCCAGAAGTGGGTTTTTTGCAAATGAGCTTAAGGGACCGCCTTTCAAAACTCTCCGACATCCTATATAGGCCCAGGATGTCTCGCAGGAGCGCCACAATATTCCTAGCAATGTCGTTGATATTCATTATCGCCTTGATAATGAGACTTTACCCGGCTCAATATGGGTGGTTTCTGAATGAATTCGATCCTTATTTTGACTATTACGCCTCATATCACGTCGTTGTTCTGGCCCAGCAGCACGGACTGATTTACGCTCTTTTCAACAACCCTCCTAATTGCGCTGCTTCAGTTCTTACCAGCTGTCACACTCAGCAGGGTTACTTCTACTGGCACGACATTCAAACTTGGTATCCTTACGGCAGAAATGTTGCGGGAACCAGCCAAGTCGGTCTCCAATTGACAGGGGCATTTTCCTATCTATTTTTCCACTCTATTCTTGGGTTGCCTGTTGGCTACTATGACTTTCTTGTCGCATTCCCGGTAATTGTTGGTTCGTTAACAATTATTCCACTCTACTATCTCGTAAAGAAGCTAACAAACAGCGCTGGCGGAATTTTTGCAGCGCTTATTTTCGCCGTCTCTCCCCCGATTCTTGAGAGAGGCAATCTCGGTTGGTTCAAGTCTGAGCCTCTATCCCTCTTTGCATCCGCCATTGGTGCCTATTTGTTCCTCTCAATGTACAACTCCAAGAATACTTTCAGGGATGTCCTTTTGCGAGGATTGCTCGCAGGACTGCTTTTCGGCTATTCAATGATCTCTTGGGGAGGCGGAGATGAATTCGTCCTGATTTTCGGTATCATTTTCTTCGTGGCTCCCTTCATAAAGAACATTGATTTGGAAAAGACAGTTCAGGGCGGTGCGGCGCTCATCGGAGCTCTTTTGCTAATTTCTGCCTTGACGCCACGACCTGGTCCGGGAATAATTACGGATCTTATCGGACTTCCCTTGTTGGGGAGCTGGGTATTTGCATTCGTTGCATACCTTGTCAGGAGATATGGGGATCCTGCCGCTTACACTCGCAACATAATCAAGATCCTATTGATCTTCGTTTTCGGTGGCCTAATCGCAATCTCGTTTGGAGCTATTGGCAGCATTTCGGGCAGATATCTCACTGTGATTTACTCGCAGTTTAGATCAGGTGATCCTCTAGTGCAATCAGTTGCTGAACAGGCAGTACCAACTGGCAGTCAGTTCTTTGCAGATTATTCCTCGATCATTTTGCTTGCAGGATTTGGAGCGTACATCGCTTTCAGGAGGAGATCGATCGAAGGTGTTTTTGCCTTGATTCTAGCGATCACCGGAGTATACATAGCGTCTTCTTTCTCAAGACTAATGGTGTACTCCACTCTATCCTTAGGCATCTTGGGGGCTATTGGACTGATCGAACTTTCTGAGTCGATTCTGAGACCTACTGTTTCCACGGTCAGTCGAAAACGAAGCAGGATCTATGAGTCGAGGAGCGAGGTCAAGGTAATTTTCACGGTCCTTATGGTTGCTTTGATAGCTGTCCCAATATTCATTCCGGCATCTTCGAGTAACGGCTATTCGTTGTCTCATTCAGGGTGGATCGCTAGCGCGAATGTGCCGGTTAGTGTAGCTAACGGAGGTACTGCTTTTTCGACACAAAGTACCGATTGGTTACAAGCGTTTAATTGGATGAGGACTTTGGGATCCAGCACTACAATCGTTTCATGGTGGGACTATGGTTACTGGACAGCCGTCATGGGGAATGTAACCTCACTAGCCGACAACGCTACAATTAACGAAACTCAGATTTCATTGATCGGGCAGGCACTAATAGACCCGCCTCAGCAATCTTTACAGGTGTTGAAGACCCAGCTTCATTCTCCCGATTACATTCTGATATTCATCGCAGGTTATCGATTCATGCCCCAAGCGCAGCAAGGTCAAGCCAGTCAGCTTTACTACATGCTGACAGTTCCGACACCCTATCCGCAACCGGCTGGCGGAGATGAATCAAAGAAACAGTGGTTTATCAGAATTGGGAATGTAACCTGCGGTTGTTTAGAAGAGAACATTGGCTCTAATGCGCTCATGCAAAATGACGATTTTACTCCTACACCTTACTTCTGGTCGAATTCTACGTTAGGTCAATTGATTCCATTCCAGTCTCAGCAGCTCTTTTACAACCCGGTTACCTCCCAAACAGCCGATGGTTACAATCAAACCGTTTCATCGAGCAATGGAGCTTCAGGAATCTCCGCAGGCTACACTGAGATCTACACGTATCAGATGAAATACCCCACCGGGAATACAACAAATCCCTTCCAGCTGGCGTTCGAATCGTCCAGTCTGCCTGGAAGCGCAGCCGGACTGTACACTGCTGTGCTAGTCTACAAGATCAATTACAACGCCACCACCTAAATCTGTTATCACGCACCTCGAATATGCGCGTCAAGCTGGTGCGCAAACCGTCCGATGAGCGATGAAAGAGCTAAAGTCAGGGAACTAGCCCCACGTTGCTTTGCCGTGGTTTGCAGCGGGGATGATTCGGTTTATGGTGGCTTTGGAGCTAATCAGGGGTTTATCCTGCTCGAAGAATCGGTGTTAGTTTTCGACTCCGGATTTTCACTGATACAGGCGAGAAATTTACACCGGGCGATTAGGAACGTTACGGACAAGAAGGTAAAATACGTCGTCAACAGTCATGATCACTCTGATCATGTGTTTGGGAACTCTTTCTTTCAATCAAAGTATGGCAGGTCTGGACTTTCGATAATCTCCCATGAAGTCTGCAGAAACAAACTATTGGCAATGGGGCCGAAACGACTAAAAAATTATCGCAAGATTCCCGATCTTGAAAACAAACTCAAGTCCATCGAGATTCAAGAACCTGACTTTACATATTCAGATATTGGAATTCGAATATCTCTTGAAGGTACGGAGCTAGTCTTTTCGCATCCATCGACGGGGGCGCACACACTAGGAGACACCGCGTTGTACCTTCCTAAGGAGAGAACCGCATTCATGGGTGACATAGTCTGGAATCGATTCTTCCCAAACCTTGAAGATGCAGATCTGGAAGGCTGGATAAGTTATCTAGATGAAATCGATTTTGGTATCTATAGAAGAATTCTTCCTGGTCACGGCGAAATCTGCGACTCGAATCGAGTATCGGAATTTACAGACTACCTGAGGACGGTCCGTTCCAATCTATTAGAGGTGGATCCGAAGAAATCTGATCACGATTCTCTTCGAGCTTGTTTTGTGGTACCGGGAACGGAGAAATGGAAATTGGAACCTATCATTGATTACAATGTCGATTCCATTTTCTTGAAGAGATCTGGGAGTTGAAAAAATAGCACTGGATAGCGATCACATCCTTCTCACTACGTCCACGGACTTTGACCATCTTTCTCAAGCGACCCAGACAACCTTGCACAGTCAGGGATTCTCGTTTATTCAAAACAAAACCAAAGATCTTCTTGAGTTTGAGATCGAAAAACCGGTCTACTTCAGAATAGTTGTCCATAGAAGAAATGATGCCGAACTGGGTGGTTTCTTGATGCCATCGATAAAAGCTGCAAAGGGGACTTTTCTGGACATCTGGTTTTCTCCTGACCAAGACGAATATCAAAACAGAGAGGCCATGGCATGCGCTAAACATTTTCTAAGAGGGCTAGCTTCTGCATTGCCTCAAGCACCCTGGGAGGGGCTGAAGTTTAGAGAATCAGGAAAAGTAAAGAAAAAGTGGAAAGAGTTGCTTGGATGAAAGCCATATTAGATTGCGATCTCCTTCTGAGATTCCAGTAAAAGCCTAGAAGTTGTCAGGGGCTTTGGTTAGAAGAAGAAAGCGAGACATTTACGGAAACTGGGTCTGGGAAGACGATGCGGACATACAGGCTTCGGGTGACAACGCTTCCGTCGATAACACTTCCAGAAGAATGCCAGAAGCGAGAAAGGAAAAGACTGAGAGAGAAAACGAAGAAATTTCTCTTGATTGGAGAGATTTTGTGGCGCTAACGATCGCGTCTCTTGAGACCTTTTTGCTACCAATAGTCGTCTTTATCTTGATATTGGTCGGAATAGTTGTCGGGTTGTCACTGTTCCGCTAGTTCAAAGCGGAATCCTACGACACAGTCTGCGGAATCGCGATTTCTTTCTTTTTCTTAAAGTCGATATCGTAGTGGCATTCGATCCAGTGACCGGGTTCGATTTCAACCAAAGGCGGAAATTCTTCAGTGCACTTTTGGGTAGCGTACTCGCACCTAGTCCTAAACCTGCAACCGCTCGGTATGTCGATCGGGCTGGGCACATCCCCTTCAAGAACTCCAAGCTCCTTTCTTTTCTGCGGATCTGGGTTTGGAACTGAAGAAAGCAATGCATTCGTGTAAGGATGTTTTGGATTTTCGTAGATCATTTTCATCGAACCGATTTCAACAATCCTGCCCAAATACATCACCGCGACGCGGTCGCACATGTGCCGTATGACTGATAAATTGTGGGAAATGAAAAGATAAGTCAGGTTATAATCGCTTTGCAATTTCTTCAGTAAGTTCAAGATCTGAGCTTGCACAGATACGTCCAGTGAGGAAGTTGGTTCGTCCAAAAGAAGGAATTGTGGGTTTACTGCAAGTGCCCTAGCGATCGCAATCCTCTGTCGTTGTCCGCCGCTAAACTCGTGAGGAAAGCGCGAGAGATGATCAGGATTTAGTCCTACGGTCTCGATTAGTTTTTCCGCAGCAATATTTGCTTCTTGCTTAGAATTTGTCACGTGATGAATCTTCATCGGTTCAGTCAATGCTGATTTTATGGTTTGACGGGGATCGAGGGATGCATACGGATCCTGAAATACCATCTGCATTCTTCTCCTGTATGGTTTCAACCGTCCTCCTTTCAAATGCGAGATTTCGTCATTTTCGAAATAAATCTCACCTTTGGTAATCGGGGTCAATCGCATGAGAGATCTTGCAACCGTGGTTTTCCCAGAACCGGACTCCCCTACGAGCCCCATAGTTTCGCCTTTCTTTATTCTGAGAGAAACGCCATCAACCGCTTTCACATTTGCTACTACTTTGCTGAGTAACCCACCCTTTATCGGAAACCATTTGTACATTTGTTCAATCCGAATCAGGTTTTCCGCGTTTTCACTTTGTCTATCTACTGATTTTCCGTTTCCATCAGCCATGATCTATTGCCCTTCTGAATGATTTCCTTTAGTAGAGCCAGCACTCGACGAAATGATTTGGTCGCGCTTCGATCAGCGGAGGCTTTGTCGTAATGCACTTGTCCATTACATATGGACATCGAGGATGAAACCTACAACCGGTTGGTGGGAAGATAAGATTAGGAACACTTCCTTTGATCGACTCAAGTTCCGTGGATGAAACATCCGGCTTTGGAACAGCAGCAAACAGTCCCTTAGTATAAGGATGAAGCGGATTTTGGAACATTTCGTACACGTCGGCAACCTCCACGATATTTCCCGCGTACATTACGGCGACTCGATCGCAAGTCTCGGCAACGACCCCGAGGTCGTGAGTAATTAGAATAATCGAAGAATCGATCTTGTCCCTCAAATCTTTGAGCAACTTCAGAATCTGTGCCTGAACAGTCACGTCAAGGGCTGTTGTTATCTCGTCTGCAAGCAAGACCTTTGGTCGCCTGACAAGCGCCATCGCTATCATCGCTCTCTGACGCATTCCACCGGACAGTTCGAAAGGATACATTTTGTAAACGCGATTTGCTTCTGGGAGCCGGACCAGTTTTAGATATTCGATTGCAAGTAGTTTTGCAAGTCTTTTCGCTTCACCCTTGCTTAGCTTGCCTCGGGAGTTCTTGATAGTCTGAAGTTTTTCTTTTTCCGCGTTCAGTTCGGCGGATTGAGTTTCTCCACCCGGATTTGCTAACTCATGATCTATTTGGGCAAGTCTCGATTCAATCAGCTCATCCTTGAAAACTGATACATTACCCGAAAAGACTTCGGTAATCTGGTTTCCAATTGTCATAACTGGATTCAGATACGTCATTGGATCCTGAAACACAAGTGCGATATCTGCAAGTCTTGCGAGCCTGATTTGTTTTCTTGACTGTTTCAATAAATCCTTGCCATTGAGAATGACCTCACCATCAAGGACAACGGCATTTTCAGGAAGCAATCCGGCAATAGCAAGGGCGGTTACGGACTTTCCACACCCGGATTCACCGACAAGTCCAAGAACCTCGCCGCGATACACCTTGAGGTTTATTCCATCTAGCGCCTTTACGACTCCTGCATAGGTATTGAAAACGACCCGTAGGTCTTTCACTTCGAGCGAAGGATCGCCCTTTGTAAGTTGGCTTTGTGGTTCCAGCATATCTTAATCTCGACACGTATGAAAAAACGAGGATTGTGTTTCTCCCTTTTTCTTGCTAATTGTCATAAAGCCAATTCTTCCTAAAGAACTCTACCGTCGCAATCGTGGATCAAGTATGTCACGGACACCGTCTCCCAATAGATTGAAGCCCAGCGCGACTATGACAATTGTTAACCCCGGAAATACAATGAGCCACGGAGCGATTGACACGAAATTGATCCCATCGCTCACCAATTTACCCAGCTCTGGAGTCAGAGGGCTCGGGGCGAACCCAAGGAACATGAGCGACGAGAAAACGAGTATTACGCCTCCGATGTCCAGCGTGAGTTGAACAAGAACGGGGTAGATTGAGTTTGGCAAAATGTGGAGAAACAAAACCCTGAACCTGCTCGCACCGGTGGCGCGGAGCGCCTCTGCGTACGGTTTCTCCTTTTCAGCTAGAATCTGCGATCTGACTAATCTCACGTAAAGGGGCCACCATACCACCAAGACCGCGATAGTTAGGTTAGTCAGGCTTCGACCAAGGACCGTGAGAAGAACGATAGCAAGAACAAGTGATGGAAAGGCAAAGAAAATATCTGTTATACGAAGAATCGCTTCATCCATTACACCACCCGCGTATGCTGCAACCGAACCTAGAACAATCCCGATTGCAAATGCCGACAGGACGATTGAAAACGATATTTCGAGATCAATGGGTAATCCAAGGATGATCATGGTAAGGACATCCCTGCCATAAAGGTCAGTCCCCAGAGGATGAACTGATGTTCCAGGACATGGGGCAATGTTGACCAAGTTCCAATTTATCGCGGGATTATTCCAGCATAGTTTCGCCGAAAGGTCGGTAAACTTCCAGGCATCCGGATTTACAATATGTCCGGAAAAGACTGCTAAAAATACCGATATGACTGCTATTGCTGAACCAATCAGAACGAGGGGATTTTTCCTAGCGAGATGCAAGGCAAACCTGAGTTCTGCAATCCTACCAGAACGCGAAGCCTTTTTGGCACTCTCGCGAAGCGCTTCATCTTCCTTCGAGGAATTCTTGTCTTGTTCTTCTAGCATTTTTCTTAATCTTTCTCTAGCTATATTTCAAAAACAGAAAAAATCAATATCTGATTCTTGGGTCTAGCACCGCGTAAAGAACATCGACGACTAAATTTGAGAGAACGATAATTAGGGCGGTTACCAACGTGTACAGTTCCAAGAAATTGATGTCAACATAAAGAGAGGCCGACAGCGCGGCAACTCCAATGCCCGGCCAGGAGAAGACGTATTCCACGACTACTACTCCGCCCAGAAGCGCAGCTAGAATCAGACCACTGATGGTAATCGCTGGCAGTAACGCGTTTTTGAGGGCATGTCTGTAAATTACAGTTCTTTCAACAAGCCCTTTGGATCTCGCAAGAAGAATGTAGTCCTGCCTGAGGCAATCCATCATGCTCGATCTGACGATCCTTGTGAGAGCTCCTAACGTTGAGAAGCTAAGCGTTATTGCCGGAAGAGCAAGTGCCGCCAAGGAGTCCCAGAAATAACTGGGGTTTCCTGAAATGATCGCGTCGAAAACCGGTATTCCGGTTACAGATCTTATCGTACCAATGTTGGAAAAGCACAATCCGCAGGTCGTACTGATTAAACCGTTGGAGGGCAGGACTCCTGAATTATTTACTCGTACGTAAATAACGAAAACAATTTGCAAGATAAATGCCAGCCAAAAGACGGGCATCGAATAACCCGTTAGGGCAACAATACGGGATACATGATCAGGGATTTTATTGTTTCTTGTAGCGGAAATTATCCCCATTGGCAACGCGATGATAATAGTGAGAATTGCACCAGCAATTGCAAGCTCAGCGGTTGCAGGAAACCTGGAGGCAAACAGGCCGAGAGTTGTCTGCCCCGCGCCAATGTCCGGAAGCAGGCTGTAACCCCAGTTGCCCTTCAAGACATTTTCTAACCAAGAAAAATACTGCTGGTAAAGCGGGACCACGCAACCCACCTGCTGCTGGCCAAATGCCGTCCACGATGGACAAGATTTTGTAGCAACACCCAGTCCTACTGCCAATCCCAGCTTTGTAGCGTCATTCATCCTTGGAGTAATGTAAGGTGCAAGAGCAAAGGTAGGTGGAAGCACCCCCCTAGTCAAGTAGAAAACTATGATGCTGACCGCAATAAGTACGAAAACCATCAAGATTAGTCTACGGAGAATGTATTCGTAGAGCTTCATCTTTCTATCTCAACGAAACTTGGCTGAATAAAAACCTGCGCATAAAAGGCCGTATTAGTTATGGCGCAAAAAAGAAAGAAAAAGAGGTGGGAAGTAGGTTTCGACCCTACTCAAGCCCACGATTACGTCCTTTGTTGTTACTCAGTTTACCTCGACTAGTAGAGGTAGTAGAAGTACTCCATTGCATCTCCGCCTGCATCAGTGGAGGCTGCCGGGTTGTACTGGAATCCATGGACGTTCGATGTCATGACGAGTATGTTCAGCGGATAAATAGTCCATAGATACATGACTGCATTGTTTGCAATTTCTACCATCCCTTGGGTTGTCTGTACTGTGCCCGCGATATTGTTTGAAGAGGTATCTGCGAGCTGTTGGTCGAAGAGGGTTTGTATCGCAGTCAGATTCCAGTGAGCCGTGGCCGGATAATCACCAGCAGCTGCATACATCTGACTGGTAAAGTCTACGACCCAGTTGTAGTCTGCAAACCACCCTAATGCATACATGTAGTATGGATTTGCGGCGCTAAAGGCCTGAGTTAACAAAGCACCTGTGGGTTCAGGAACTACTGAGACTTGGAGCCCCATGTTATAGGTGGAGCTGATATTGTTGATAGTTTGCGCGATCTGGGTGAATATTTGCGTGTCAATTGTATCTCCAGCACCTACGTAGAGGTTAATCGCCGGGGTTGCTATTGGATGAGCGCAACTGCCAGAAGTTGGAAGTGGGTTGCACCCAAAGGAATTGTTGAAGACTCCCGGTGGAGCTACAGATCCATTGAAGAAGGTAAAGTGGGTGAGGGGTGTTTGCATTGCACTGAGCAATTGTTGAGCCGCTGCGTCAGGGTTGTAGCTGTAGAGTGGCTCCACCGATGAATTGAACGATCCTGCTGGGGCAAGACCTGGTGCTACTACGTTTGTCGCAACCTCGCCGAGCTTATTATTGACATCAGCATTGATTTCGCTCATGTTAACCGAGTCAGCAAACGCCAGCCTGAATCGCAGATCCGAAAACGGCTGGAACGGATAGAATGTTCCAGTCAATGGATTTGTCACATTGGTGTCGAAAGGATCGAACAAAGTACTCAAACCCGAAACCGGCCCATATAGCGAAATTCCAGGAGTCGTAGACTGGAGAACGTTATCACTCAGCCAGGCCGTCCTGTTTGCAATGTCGTAAAGGTGGTCGCCGGGAAGATCGATTGCCATTGCTTGGCCCGACTTCGCAGCATTTTGCAAATCAAGCTCGGCAGTCTTTGGGTCTGGAACGTAATTCAGGTTGATTGTCTTGATTTGCGGAGTTATCTTAGTGGGATTTGCACCGCCCCAGTAGTTCGGATTTGCAGCCAAGACGATATTGTTGGACTGGAGATTATCGCTGACAATTGAATAAGGACCCGTTCCCGCCTGTGAACCCTGAACCGAATCGTCGAGATAGAATTTGGCACATCCCGATGGAGTCGGGCCGGCGTTGCATGTGGCTGTCAGGTCCATCAGGTATTGGTTCATTATCGCCGTAGAGTTTCCAGATGGAGTCGGATAAGGCAGAGTATAACCAGCTGTTGTCCAGAGTGAAAGGTCATGAGACATTACGTAATCGGGTGCCATAATTGCGGACAATGGGTCATCTGCGAGAATCTGGTTCAGTGCTGCATTCGGATTTTGAATGTGCATAGTGAAAGTCATCGGACCAGTGATTTGGATGAAATTTTCATTCAAAACTTGTTGCGCCCAGGATTGACTGTAGTTGTGCGCACCTCCGAAATACAGGGATAGACTCTCGTTAGTGAGTTGCTGAATGATCCAAGCTCCCTGAGTTCCGTGGTTATTGGGCGTGGAACTATCGTCAATGAGAAGTCTGTTGAACGCGAAGTAAACAGCAGTCGAGTTTAGCTGTTCTCCATCCTGGAACGTAATGCCACTCCTGAGGGTGAAGGTTACTGTCTTTCCATCTGCAGATTGATTCTCACTCGAAGCCAACCAGGGTATGGTTATCGCAGAACTTGTCCCATTGAAGTAAATCAGAGTCTCGTAAACATTCTGATCGATTGTGTAATCGTAACTAAAGTACGATCTTGATGGATCTAGGTACTGATGCGTTGCCGTCACTTCATATGTAAACGACGCGGGAACTGGGCCACCTGTTGTAGAGCCGGTGCTCGATGTTGAAGACGTCGAGCTAGTCGACGAAGTGGAACTCGATGATGATGTTGAGGAAGATGAGGATGAAGCAGATCCAGTTGACGAAGATGAAGAACTAGTACTAGAGGTTGATGAAGTCGCACTCGATTGAGTGCTTGTTGTTGGAGTTGATGTCGTAGTTGTAGAAGAAGAAGTTTTCGTGGAAAGCGCAGCATAACCGCCCACGGCAATTATTACTATTATTATAACAACAATTGCAATTCCGGCAGTTCTACTGATGGCATTCTTTAATTTAGACCGTCGTGTAGAAAGCATAACGGCAAAGCCCCCCTCCGAATGTTAAAAGCATTATTACCAATTACACGTGTAATGATTTTTTTCTTGGCCGACATGGGAACCAAATGCTTGCTACTTGATTCAGTACAGGCCAGAGTGACATTTCATCTTTGCTCTAATTAGCGCAACAAATATTCGACTCAATCCAACTTACTAGAATGCTAAAATATCATTGAAAACCATGCTTGACCGAACATTGGCCGAAAAAGAAGCATTGCCTGAGGGCGGAAGCAATACTGAACCATGTCCTTATTGTAAAGGTAGATTTTCTAAAGATCTTCCGCTAGTGAATGGTGAGACACAGTTGCAGAAGCATATCAAAGTCTTCCACAGGCAATATGCGAAAGTTTGAATGAGACTTTTCATATCTTTAGTCCTAAACTTCACATAGCGCATTCCCAAAATGTTTTGTCTAAGACGAACTTAATATCAGGAATGAGATTAGGGCAATCTGGTCCAACCTTAGAAACTTTCCCTACCACGCTTCTTGGTTCCGCCGCTGCGCCTAGATGATTTTTTTGACTAAATCAATTAGGCACTAGCTGTCCAAAAAGGCGGCTCTAGTTTTTCTTGCTACGATTGGCAAGAGTCCAGACATAGTCAAGAGTGAATGGCATCTTTTCAACTTTAATCCCGCCAACAGAAAGGGCATCCCTAACTGCGTTTGCAATAACCGGAGTACCAGCGATAGTGCCAGCTTCACCTATTCCCTTCAGTCCCAACGGGTTCGAGGTTGAGGGGGTTTCCGTTCTAAAGCTGTGGATATTCGGAACATCTTCCGCTAGTGGAATCTGATAGTCAAGGAAGCTCGAACTCAAAAGCTCTCCAGATTCTGAGTACTCGATTCCTTCTAACAGAGCCTGTCCAATTCCTTGCACAATGCCGCCATGAATCTGCCCCTCGACTATCATGGGATTGATAACCTTGCCGCAATCATCAACTGAAGTATAGTCGAGAACGCGAAGTCGTCCAGTCTCCCGGTCAATCTCTACCACAGCAACGTGGGTTCCAAAAGGATATGTAAAATTGGGCGGAGCAAAACTGCTGAATGCAAACAGTACCGATTCCATCCCCTTCGGGAGTTTACTCGGGTGATACGCCATTGAAGCTATTTTGGCGAAAGAGATTTTTTTCTTGGGATCGTCTCCCTGCCTTGATCGAGAGATGATTTCTCCCTCTTTGAAGAACAAATCCTCTTCTGGCACTTCAAGGACAGCCGAAGCTATTCTCGCCATTTTCTCCTTGACTTTTTCGGCAGACATGAGAACCGCCGAACCACCTAGTGCTGCTGATCGACTACCTGCCGTGAAGGTTCCCCAAGGAAGAAGCATTGTATCTCCGTAAGCAACCTGAACCTGGTCAACTGACACGCCTAATTTTTCAGCAACGATCTGGGCGAGAGGCGTTTCGTGACCCTGTCCATGGGGCGAATTACCTGTAATAACCGTGACCGTTCCGGTCTGGCTGACTGAGACTGCACCGGTTTGTGGGAAATCCGGCCCGAAGGCACAAATCTCAACGTAGGTCGCAAGGCCAATTCCGATCAGCCGGCCGGAAGCGCGGGCACGTCTTTGCTCCTCTCTCCATTTGTCGTAATTAGACAGTTTTAGACCTCTTTCTAGGTTCATCGCATAATCTCCAGTGTCATATGTCAGGCCGCCAGCAGTTTTGAAAGGAAACTCCTCCTTCGATACGTAATTTCGCAGCCTGACTTCGGCCGGGTCAATTCGGAGCTCTCTGGCTAGCTCATCCATTGCCCTTTCGATCAGGTAGCTGGCTTCGGGCCGCGAAGCTCCCCTATACGCATCGTGCGGTACTTTATTGGTAAGTACAATATCCGCTTCTCCGTGATAGGCAGGAATCGAATACTGCCCTGGACTCATCCTGAGTGTAAAAGTTGCATCCGACGAAGATTCTGTTAGGTATGCACCCGCATCTCCAATCAACTTGACGCGCATTCCAAGGAGTTTGCCGTCTTCCGAAGCTGCGAGCTCAACATGTTGTATCTGACCCCTTCCGTGGGTCATTGAGAGAAAATTCTCGGTCCTCGTTTCGATCCACTTTATTGGTTTTCCGAGAGCCATCGAGGCAAGGCAGACTAAAACATCCTCAGGGTAAGGAGATATTTTCGCCCCAAAACCTCCGCCAACATCTGGGGCAAATACTCGTATCCTGTTCTCGTTTATCTTCAAGAGCGAGGCAAGATCGGATTTGACTTGGTACGGTCCTTGAGTAGAAATCCAGACGGTAAGCAACTGCGATCCTGGATCGTAAGAAGCGAGAGATGCCCTGGGTTCCATTGGAGACGGGGCAAGCCTCTGGTTCAAAAGATCTACCCGGACTATTTTGGGCGCGGTTTTGAACGCAGAATCAACATCACCAAAAGATACAGAATCAACTAACACAACATTTGACTTTAGACCCGAATGGCTCGCGGGACTACTCTCCATAGCTCCGAGCTCCGGATCAGCCACGGCCGAGAGAGGCTCGTAATCGACGTTTATCAATTCCACCGCATCCTCCGCCTGGTACCTGTTGTCAGCTATCACAAATGCGACAGGTTCACCCACAAAGCAAACTTCGTCTCGAGCCAACACAGGGCGCTCAATGGTTATTCCATCCTTCGTCTCAGAAACCGGTAAGAGAGAGCACTCTTTAGGAACGTCTTTGAATGTGAAAATCTGGTGAACACCTGGGGAGCTTATTGCCTGGGAAAGATCTAAGCTCTTTATTTTGGCGTGAGCGTAAACACTTCGTAAAACTGCGCCGTGGAGCATATTTGGGAGCTTGATATCGTCCACGTACCTGGAACGACCGGAAAGTATGCGCGGGTCTTCCTTCCGTCTCAAAGGAAGTCCGACGAGCTGAACTGTTTCTTGTTCGGGAGATGTATCTGCCGGTCTTGTTGTAAGTACTTGCCAGGTCACAGTTTCAGCTCTGATTCTCAGAGCGAATTTATATTTTAATGAGAGAAAAAGACACTAGGGCTTAGAGTTCGACTTTTTTCGGATCCTCAGCGATCGTCTTTGAGATTTTCCGTGGGCAGCTTCTCATCGGAAGAGTGCGAGTTTTGTATTGATTCTTGGCCGTACATCTTCAGCATTTCCCGGATTACTTTGTCCGTGGTCTCTTTGTATTCCTCTTTGTTCTTAATTCCGAGAAGGTCGACAAAGCCTTCGGCGACGAAGGTCATCAATGTCAGATCTCGATACATCCCCGGAATCGTTGCTAGCTGCGAAACATGTGGATGCGAAAGATTCAGAATTATTGAATCTTGAGTAGTCATGACTGGCAAGTCGGATGGACTCAGCTGCGCTTCTTTCACGGTACCAAAAGCCGTGCGAGCGGCGCGGATCTCGCGGGGAAGTCTTGGGGTACCCGTTATGATCTTTATCTGCTTGACTTTTACTTTTCCTCGTGTCGGTATTGCGACCTGAAACTGAGAAGAAGCCAATTGTTGTTCGTTGAGAACTTTGTATTCTGCCGGTAGAGAAATCTCAACAGTCGCAAGCGCCCTTTCAAGAACCTTAGCCAGCTTGTTGAGAGATTTTTGTACGAGGACATTGGAGTAATGCGGAGTATCCGGTATATCATCCACAAGGGAGTCTAGAGCCTTCTTGAACTTGTGAAAAGTATCATCTTCAACGTAGGCTCCCCTGCCGGTCACAAGAGTTAGGTCAGTATTGATAAAACCAGTGAGGGTCGGTCTTTTCGCGACAACTTCCCTTTTCACAAGAACTCCCCTGTTGTAAAAACGGATGGGCTTGCGGTCCTCAACTCGGTACGGATCCACCAAGGTTATTGTGTAACCTTCGCCAGATCGCTCATGCATGATGCCAGCAGGTAATTCAGGCGCGATTGCCTCGTTTCCATTTACGAGGATTCTAAACTGCCAAGTCAGAAGGGGAGCGAACGCTACGCTTACGTATTCGTAAAGCTTGGCCACGCTGAACGACTTGCGGAGCTTGCGCAGATAGACTCGAGTTCCATATGTCAAGAATTCGCCAGCATCCTCAACCGGAATAGGCTCGCCAGTGTCAATCGAGTTCCTGATCAATTCGTCAGACAAGTGAACTTTCCAAGTTCTAGGGCCAGGCCTGGAGTAAACATCCACCTCTCGGGCTATTTTGAAGACTGAGAGAAAGCCCAAACCCTTCTCACCGATGAAGAGCCTACCAGAGTCGGAAGCTCCTTTCTTCTGGATCCTCTTCTCCGTCATTCCTTTTGTAAGAAATGTGTTAAAGTCAGATATGCCGTAGCCATCGTCGTCCACAAAGCAGCTGTGCTCATTTTCAATCTCAATCCGGACTTTGTAGGCGTTGGCATCGTAACTGTTGGCTATCAGTTCTCTGAAGGGATCGTAAACGCTAGCATAAGCTTTGTCCATGAGCTCGTCCATGATGCCGGAGCTAAGTCGTACTCGAACGCTCTGCTTCTCAACAGGTTGAGCCTCATCGCTAGGTTTACCGGCAAAACTTGCAGCTTGCAACTTGTCTGACCGCTTCTCTGCTCGCTCATCCTTGTTGGTTGATATAGCGGGAAAGGTCGAATCCAATTCACTCCGAGCTCAGTTTTTTACTCTAATTCTGGGTAGAATAACAGTATCCGGCCAATTCAACGTAAAAAAGGCTGCTATGAGATTCGAAGAAAGTAATCCCAAGGAGCCCTTCAGGCTACTCGCTTAACGCTTGTCGAAGCTCCATCTCGGTTTTAGAAGGAAGTTTACACGAAAAGTTTGAGCAAACGTAGACAGTCGGAGGACGGTTATCACTCGAGATGCGATCAATGACTAAAGGAGAAATAGAGGCAGTCTCCTCCTCTGCGAATACGATTACAGAGTTTGGAAGAAAAGTGCTCCGAATCACATCGAGTAAAACATCCGTCTCAGCCTGACCCTTTTGGCCTGAGATCACAATTTCTTTCGGCGAGCCAAGAGCAAACTGCAACGCAACCAGCATCTGGCTAAATGAAGCCGGCTGATTGGTCAGTCCGGTCCAAAAAGAAAGGAAAGTGTCTGTGGCCCTTTTCCTGTAGTCCTCGTTGCCCGTTATCTCGGCGAGGCGGAGACAGACTTGAGCTGCGATAGAATTCCCAGAAGGGAGAGCACCGTCGAAAGCATCCTTCGCACGCACGATTAAGTTGGCAGATCTCTCTCTCGTTTGAAAGAATCCGCCTCCCTTCTCGTCGTAAAAGTCGCGGATCATTATTTTCGAAAAGTCAATGGCTTTTTCCAGGTACGCCGGCGTGAACCCGGCTTCATACAAGTCTATCAATCCATTAATGAAAAAAGCATAATCTTCTAGAACTGCTTCTCCTTTCGAGCCCCCAGACCTGAAGCTTCGCAATAGTTTCTTATTGTCACCGGGTTCAGGACTAGTCAGATTTTCAAGAATGAATTGAGCGCAGGATTCCGCCATTGAAAGATAATCATGATCTCCAAGGGCAGAGTAAGCTTTACTCAGTGCTGAAATCATCAGACCGTTCCAGCCGGTCAGAATCTTGTCATCAGTCATCGGGCGGGGACGCTTTGCGCGCGCCTTGAGTAAAGCATTTTTTGCCCTCAAGATTATTGCCGCAACTCGATCATCTTCGGACTTTGAATTCCCTACTCCCGTTGGTCTTGTCGTAAGTATCGTCCTGTTGCCTTCGAAATTGCCATCTCGTGTTATGGAAAAATATCGAGATACAAGTTCTATCTCTTCCGCCCTAAATTCTGCTGATGAAAGAACGTCTGTTAGATCCTCTAGGCTCCACGTATAGAAGATCCCTTCTCCCTCTGAGCTATCTGCGTCTATAGCTGAGTAAAAGCCGCCAGATTCCGAATTCATCTCTCTTCCCGCCCAATCTATCGTTTCCTTGATGATTCGGGAATAATCTACGCTCTTTGTAAGAAGGTATGCTTCGCTGTAAACGGAGATTAGAAGCGCATTGTCGTACAACATCTTTTCAAAGTGAGGAACAAGCCAATAACGATCCGTGGAATATCTGTGAAAACCGCCACCGACCTGGTCGTAGATTCCGCCCCTTAACATCCCGTCCAGAGTCTTGCGGGCCATGCTAAGTGAAAGCGACGGTGACTTGTTTTTCTTGTAACTGTAGTAATGAAAAAGAAAGAAGAGATTGGAAGGTGTGGGAAATTTCGGAGCGTTTCCAAATCCCCCATAGGCATCGTCAAAGGAGCTAACTAGAGTTTCATAGCACTCCTCAATCGGAATCTCGCTAATCCTGGAATCGGAAGTTTTCGAAAACTCGTACATCTCACGAAGAGAGGATTTCATCTGCGATGCAGATTCTACAAGGCGCTTCCTGTCGGATTTCCAAGATTGGGAAATGCTTCGGATGACATTTGCGAAACTCGGCATACCGTACCTCGGTGACGAGGGGAAGTAGGTTCCTCCGTAAAATGGTTCAAGCGTGGGCGTCAAAAATACATTCAACGGCCAACCTCCGGAACCCGTCATCGCAACGACGGAATTCATGTATATTTCATCAACATCGGGCCTTTCTTCTCTATCGACCTTTATTGAAACAAAATTTTCGTTCAAGATTGCAGCGATGCCAGGATCCTCAAATGACTCGTGAGCCATCACATGGCACCAGTGGCAAGAAGAATAGCCTATGCTGAGGAAAATTGGCTTATTCTCGTGCTTCGCTTTTTCAAACGCCTCCTTGCCCCAAGGATACCAGTCGACTGGATTCTGTGCATGTTGAAGCAGGTAAGGACTACTTTCGGACCCCAATCGGTTGCTCTTATCTGAACTCCGGTCGGGAGAAATAGACTGCTTGCCATTACTTGTCAAGTTGAACTGGACCCGCTTTCGCAGATTTATCCATCTTCTGCGCTTTAATTCATTCCCACTGAGACTCGCTTTTCCCATTTTTGGATTCCGTTGGAGGTCACAAACATTTTTGACAGAGATATTCAATGTTCATATGATGGATTACTGGCAAGTTCCACTCCATGAGCATGGTAATTTCTTATCGCCTGAGCAACATTATTGACAGATCTCAAATAGAAGATATTAGCATTCGATTCAAGATGACCCTAGCTAATGCAGAGAGTCTTCCCGAACTGGAGCAATTGATCGACATGGAAAAATTTCATGTCAAACTAGTTGTGTGCGATCTCCCTACCATGATGGAAAAGGATAGCGATCTGAGAGATCTAGTTAGTATTATCAAGCGCCACAATATCAAGACGCTGGGAAAATATCCGCATGTTAGGGGAGAAATCGCGAAGAAGGCGAAGAGTTACGGATTTGATTACGTTGTTCCTAACTCAATAATTAGAATTATGTTGGAAAAAATATTACGCGAGATCTGACGAATTCTTTAGTGTCTTCCTTTGCATGTTTTTCAGCTCTCTATTCTTCATCATCGGTCCGAGTGTTTCGAGCCAATCCTCGCCTTCGGTTCTTCTCCATTCATCGAGATGAGCTTGAATCGCATTATCTTTGCCCAATAACTCGATAGGCAAGTGAAAGAAAAAAGGGCAATCAAACATGAGTAGCACCATTTGATTGCCTGATTCGTCAACCCCTTCAACTCGTTCATCTTCGGGTGCCTCGCAAAAAGGGCAGTGAAGTGTCAAAACTTGGAATTGACACCCCTGAGGAAGAAAAAAAGCATTTTGCCTCTTAGTCCTTTACTTATCCTGGAATTTCTACCATAAATAGCCGATTCTTGAAAAGCTCTGCTCGAATGAATTGCTGAATTACTTTGTATCTTTGACTGAGCCAAACACTCACAACATGTATGTGAAACTGAAAGTCAGCGATTTCGATGGACTAGTCTCAAACCCGAGAGAGCTTCATTTGAAAATGCCAGTCTGGACCCCTGGTTCCTATCTTGTGAGAGATTTCTCGAGAAATATCCCCGAAATAAGTGCATTCGATGCGATCACTAAACGTAGTCTAAAATGCTACAAAGTTAGCAAAAGTGAGTGGGTTATTGAAACTACAGGCTCATCTGAAATTGAGATAAACTATCGCACCTACACTTTCGAGTTTACTGTGGATACGAGCTACTTGGATAATCTTCATGCAATTATCAACGGTGCAAGCGTTTTCATCTACGTGGACGGAATGGAGAGTAAAGAAGGCACGCTCAACATTTTGCCCTACGCTGGATGGAATACCATATCCACGGGTCTGCAAAAGTTGCCTGGCGAAACTTGGAAATTTACTTTTCCAAACTATGATGTACTCATAGATTCGCCAATAGAGATCGGAAATCTTTCATTACATCAATTTGGGGTGGATGATACAAAATACGAGGTCTCTATTTTTTGTCGAAGCAAGTTCAATGAAGAAGGATTTATTTCTGATCTGCGAAAAATTGTAGAAACAACAACGAAAGTGTTCCGAGATGTACCTTTCGAAAGGTACGTTTTCATCGTCGACCTCATGGGAGATGGCTCTTTCGGCGGGCTCGAGCATCTAAACAGCACTCACTGCATCGCCCCTATTTTGAGACTTGATCCTCCCGAGGAATATCATCGTTTACTTTCCCTTTTCTCGCACGAATTTCTACATGCATGGAATGTAAAGCGAATGCGCCCTAAAGGACTAGGGCCCTTTGACTATGGGCGCGAGACCTACACAAAGTCACTTTGGATTGCCGAAGGAATAACGAGCTACTACGATGATCTCCTGATTCATCGAGCGGGTATCTCGACAGTAAGCGAGTACCTTGATGCGTTCAGTGTCAATATCAGCCAAATGAAAAGCCTCCCTGGTTCCAGGTTGCAGAGCGCACAAGAATCAAGTTTCGACAGCTGGATCAAGTATTACAAGCAAAACGAGAATTCTCCAAACGTCATTTTCTCATATTACACTCAGGGTTCAGTGATTGGTTGGATGCTCGACATGGAGATAAGGAAAAGCACTGGACTTGCGAGGAATCTGGACGAAGTGATGAGGAAAACCTACCGCGACACCTATGTTTCTGAGGATAGAGGGTATACAGATGAGGAATTCGAAAGAATATGTGTTGAGATTTCTGGGTCCAATTCTGTTAAGCAGATTTTTGAAGAGAGAGTTGTCGGAAGAATGGATGTTGACTACGACAGGTTTCTCGGATATTCGGGATTGAAATTGATTCCGAAGAAAGAAGAAAAAAATCTTGGGTTTCTAGGTGTCAGGATCAAAGAAGATGGAGGTAGAACCATCGTAACCCATATTCTCTCCTCATCCCCAGCGGAGGAGAGCGGCCTATCAGCGAACGATGAAATCTTAGGAGTTAATGGTCTGAGGATGGATAGGACTGGGTTGGCGTTCTATCTGGCTAGCAGGAAGCCGGCAGATTTGTTAAGTTTGATCGTATCAAGGCAAGGATCCTTGCTGCAGCTTGAGGGGCGCCTAATAGTAAAACCGACGTTGGAATATAGGATAGCCAAGAAAGATCAAGCTACGGAGGACGAGAGGCGATTTTTTGAAAGTTGGCTCGGCTCAGATTGGTCAAATGAGATAAGATATTCTGATTATCAGAGTCTTCCTACCAGACCCAACATTCTGGAATACATATAGGGCACGAACCGCGTCAAGCAAGGTTTTAAGGAGGGAATACACCCTATTAGTATACTGTACTGGGAAAAACTAATGCATCTTTTCCCTATAGTATGATTTGATATTAAGAGAAGATTAGTTTGGGTAAAAGAAAAGTTCTGAACGAAGCGCAGCTGAAAGAAATGGTGCTGGCGCAGGAAGGAGAGATGTACGGACAAGTAGTGAAACTTGTAGGGAGCGACCATTTGATGGTAAAGTGTGCCGACGGCTTGACTCGATTGGGTAGGATTCGCGGAAAGATTAGAAGAAGAGTTTGGATCAGGCTGGGAGACATTGTTTTGCTTGTTCCCTGGGACTTTAAAGCCTCGGACAGGTGTGACATTATTTGGCGTTATACAGTTTCACAGGTCGAATGGTTGCGGGCACAGGGCATGCTGCCACCTGATTTCCAGTAGTAGGAAATTTTCACACTATTACGTTGTGAAGCGGCCCGATTTCAGATTCCGGATTGGTCACGCCCCGGGCCGACAACTCTCTTCTGTCAAATGCGCAAATCAGAGTCACCGAAGAACGTTCTAACAAACTAGATACGGCCCGGTCAAATTCCTTGTAACCCGAAAGGTAGCCCTTTCGTACAAGCATGTCTGTTTCCGAAAGAATCACCAGTCCTGAAAACCCTAGATCGGAAGCTTCTTTTGCAAGACCCTTGATTCGCTCCACGAGCTCTTGTGGAGGGAGGAATTGCTGACGACTAGGATTGAGAAAGAATTCTTCTGAGTCAAAGATCTTCATTTGTTGCTTTTTTTCATAGGCTGAAACGTCAAATCCGGTATCTTTGAGAGAAAGTCGAATTCCTTTAACTCCCTGCTTTCCCGCAATGTAAACTAGAGAGGCATTTTTATGATCGACAGCGTCCCCGCACAGGGAAAAAAGCTTTAGTTGTTTTTCGGATTGTGAATCAAAGAAATAAGCCGCATGGATTCCAGGCTCAACAAGACCGTTGTCGCTTATGTTGCCGGGAACCTCGGTACTAGCCTCAGCCATCCTAATCCCGTGATTTCCTTCTCGCGAGATTGGTTTCTATTTTATCAATCTTATTGTTTTCTATCGAATTGTCATTGCCAAATTAGATTTTCATAAAGTATCCAAAACATATTCCTCGTAATTGATTATAGAGGAATTGAATAAGTTGAAAGCGATCAGATTCGAAATGGCCCACCCGAGAAATCTAGACGCAGAGATAACTTAGGTCCCAGCACATGCGCTTGGTTGCTCTAAAGTCGTTTCAGAAACACGGAGCTATTGGAAATTCTCAGATCAGTCCTAGATTTTCTCCCGTGAATCAACTTTAGCAGCAATTTGTTTGATAATCTGTTTCTAACAAGTCTACTAAGATCAACATTTAACCGCTCGTTCGATTCTCTGAAATAGGTAAAGGAACGACTTGAAATCAATCGTTGTATGCTCGCTAAACGATCCGGCTGGCACCAACATCAGAGAGCGGTTGCTTGAGAACTTTGAGTTTAAGGAAATCGATCTCCAGTACGACGGTAATCCAGTTTATTCAATCGAGCCCGACTTATTACTTGTCTCAAGTGAGAAGGGCATCGTTTTCATAGAGGATCTAGACACATTTTTTGCCCCCGAACGAGTGGTCTTCATCTCTCGTCATTACGCAGAAAGTGGTATACCTAGCCTGACCGCGCACTTTACAGGTAATTTTGGCCGGTCGGACTTTGGAGGAAACAACGGAGAGATTGCCAAATTCTCTCCTTCACTGTTAAAGAATTACATGTTAGAGCTAAGGAGAGTCAGTCAAGACATAAGTTCATCCTACAACGTTACATTGGAAGCCACTCATCACGGACCAACATCGCTCAAGTCCTCCGTGCTATTTGTCGAGTTAGGCTCGACTGAAGCACAGTGGCGAGACACAACGGCAGCGGCAAAAATAGCCAATTCTTTGATGTTAGCCATCAACTCGTCACAAACGTACAACAAGTGTGCTGTTTGTATCGGTGGGACACATTATTCGGAAAAGTTCAATGCGTTCCTCATTGAATCAGAATTTGCACTGGGACCGATAGTTCCAAAACATGGGCTCGAATTTTTCACACCCGGAATTCTGAAGCAGATTTTGGAAAAAAGTGATCAGAAAATTAGTCATGCTTTGATCGACAAAAAGGGGCTGGGGAAGTACAAGGCAGAAACATTGCGAATATTGGATGGTTTTGGCCTAGAAAAAATATGGGTCTAGGCTTTCTCGAATAGAGAGTCCACAAACTTGTCTAGGTCGAATGGAACAAGATCGTCGTACTCTTGTCCGACGCCGAGATAGAGGATGGGTCTTTGGGTTACAAAGGCGACGGATAGAGCAGAACCACCCTTCACGTCTGCATCAGCTTTCGTTAGTATCGCTGCATCGAAATCAGTGTAACTCTGAAACTCTTTTGCTTGGGAGAGCACATCATTTCCAGCTAGAGAATCGCCAACGAAGATTTTAACGTCAGGCTTTACCACGCGAACTATTTTGGACATTTCCTCCATCAGGTTCTTGCTAGTCTGAATTCGGCCTGCGGTATCAATGATTACTACATCCACCCCCCTCGCGCTCGCATAAAGCTGTGCATCTTTCGCAACGGCCGCGGGATCGGATCCGTACGATTGGGCTATTGTCTTAACATTCAATCTATTTGCATGCTCTGTGATCTGCTCGATAGCGCCAGCGCGATGAGTGTCTGCAGCTGCAATAACCACCGAAAGCTTGTTTTTTTCAAGCAAACGAGCGAACTTGGCAACTGTAGTAGTTTTTCCCACCCCGTTAATCCCAAGAAATAGTACTATGAAAGGCCCAGAGTGGTCTTTCTTATTCTGCGCACCTCTTTGTTTTGCTAGCTGAATGATGTCCAAGTGTCTTGCATTCGAAAAGGTTTCCCGAATAGCCGCCTTTAGTTCGTCGAGGACGAATTTCTCTCGATCGTCAGCTCGTGGAATTTTTAGACCGATTAGCTTCTTTCTTAAGTTCGAGTTGAGATTATCTATGACTTCGGATGCAACGTCACTTTCGATGAGGGCAACTTCAAAATCCCAAAGAAATGAATCAATGTCTTCTTGTGAGAGTGTTGTATGCGTCGCAATTTTCGCAAGAGAGCCGAGAGCAGATTTCAGCCTGTCAAACAAAACTTAGAGAGCCACTTCCTAGGCAAGCGATGGACTTAGGTTTCAAGCTTGTCCTGTTAATCTTTGCAGAACCGCTCGACTGGATTCGAGTCTAGATCCTATTTCCCTTCTCTGCTGTTCAAGAGCATTAGCAGCTCTTTCAAGCTCCTTCTCTCTGGCCTGCAGGAACGCTTTCGAAGATTCCAGATCCTTTTCTATGGCAATGCCCGCACCGACACTCAAGATTAGATGCTTGCCCTCGACATCTGATACAGGAAGCAAAAGCCCTCCCCCGATGGGAATCAAGAGGTCATTTTTTTGTGACTGCATCAAGGCGTCAACCGCTTGAATCGCCGCCCTAAAATCGGATAGGCCTGCCGATGCAGCCTGGATTCTTGAAAGTATGTCGTTGTAATAGGACTCGAGAGTTTGAATTTCAGAAACTAGCTGGTTAAGCTGTCTCTCCGCTTGTTCCTCCGTCATTTGGTTTTGGGAATTGAAAATCGGAAGGGTTGTTTTGTTACTCATAGCTCAGCTTTTGGTCCTTTTTCCTTGAAAAATCTTTGTTGAACCCTTATACCGATTCACCACTTGTCAGCCGAATGCACGGCCTAGAATGACCAGTTCGGACCCTCGCGTCGCAGTCCCGACCAGTACTGCCGAGGAGTTGCCAACGATTCCTGAACTTACGAACGGAACACCTCCGTTTATTGTGCCCGGCTCTGGATCAAATCCGAGGGTTTCTCCTATAACATTAATCTCTGACTCGGTTGCAATAGGATGGACCAAAGCACCCGAGTTTGTCGCGGAAATCATGGCCCCTGTTTGAATGAAAGACCCGATCCTCATTCTCCTTACTGGTACCTCCAGAGCCCGTTCAACTTCCTTGGCTGATTCCTCGCTAAAGATATCCGAGATAATAGCACCATGGTCATTGGCTGTTATCAGATTTCCAACTGACGTAAATCGGGATTCCAATCTTAACACATTGCGACCTGTCAACTCGGCAAGATTTTTCATTTCTTCATCATCTGCAAGTCTGGAAAGTATTATCCCGTTACTGTTTGTGGCAGAAAGTACACCGAGTAAGCGAGATCCAGCTACGGAAGTGGGTATCACAATGACCTTGAGCATTTCAGTAATCTTGTTACTTTTCGTTGAAGGCAGGCCACTCGGAACGAGGCAGAATTTCTCTGACGCCTTTAGAAATATCCCAATGTTAGCACTTCTGTAAATATCGAATGGGTGGATTTCAGTCAAAAGATTCCTTTTCTTGTCTTCAAACTCTTCAGCGAAAGTTTAGAATGAATTTAGTAAGCCGTTTGATAATTTCTCGGCCTTTGGGTCTTTTATCAATTCTGCAATGATAAACCTCTCGGGTAGATCACGTTATGATCTCACTTTTCTTCCTATTTTGATGGCAATAATGATTTCAGATTTTCAACTCTTATGTAACTATGACCACCAGAATTGGGTAAACTATCCATAAGAACTGATATATTCAGAATGAAGCTTTGAATCCTGCCAGGACAGCAATAGAAAGTAGTATGAGAACTGGTTCAGTTGGAAACCGATCGGCGGAAGAGATGGTAAGCACCCTTCCGGAACCAAAAAAGAAAGTAATCTCCTCAATCAGATCAAAGCTTCTGAACAGAGGATTTGTTGAAGGGGTGGAATACGACGCGATAAACGTCGAGCCCGTACTCACTTACACCAAAAATAATGATATTACCATTTTTCTAAGATACAAATGGTTACTCGTTGCTCAAATCCCGGTGTCCGATGTTTCAAAGCTGAAAAATATCAAAATTCAAGAAGGATTGATGTCTCGTGTGACGAGTGATGAGGAGGGAAATCGTTGGATGATCTATAATCTACCTGACGAAGAAACAGATTCACTCTACGCACTTGATCTTCTTTCCACAAAAGATAGGTAATTTTTCGCAAGGATATTTCCAAAATATTTTCGAGTCTGAAGATACTTTTTTACAATGGGAAAACAGACAACATGAAAATTCTGATGATCGAAAAATTTTCGATTCGGACGCAATATAGTTAAATATCTTTTTTCACCATAATCGTGAGGGTTTCGTCTCGACCATAGGTTCTTCTCCTCTTAAGCTCGTACTCGAAGACGGATCAGTTTTTGACGGGCATTCGTTAGGTAGTGTTTCTAATTTCGCAACGGTCGGGGAAGTTGTTTTCAACACCGGCATGGTTGGTTACACTGAGGCGATGACGGATCCCTCTTACTCAGGCCAGTTACTTTGTTTCACTTATCCTTTGATTGGAAACTATGGTGTATCTGATTATGTTTTAGATGAAAACAGAATCTGTCAAGGTTTCGAATCAACTAGTATCAAAACAAAAGGCATAATTGTAGATCAAGCTGCAACACGGCCTTCACATTTCGATGCCAAAAAGACCTTGTCGGAATGGATGTTATCAGAAAATATTGCCGGAATAGAAGGTGTAGACACCCGGGAATTGACGCTTCATCTTCGTGAAAAAGGAGTGATGATGGGTGCGATTGCTCGAACTGTTGACGACGGATTAGGTGCTTTGAAAACTGCAGCTGACTACTCTTCTATTGATTTCTGTAAGATTGTATCAACCAAATCACCAACTAGATTTGGAAAAAATTCGAATGGTAGTGTTGCCGTGATTGATTGCGGCGTGAAAATGAACATTGTGCGTTGTCTCGTTCAGCGAGGATTTGAGGTAACAGTGTATCCTTACGAGACGAAATTTGATGAGCTCCCATCTCCTTTGGACGGAATCGTCATAAGTAACGGTCCGGGCGATCCGAAAAACTGCACTCCAGCAATCAATTTGGCTCGGTCGGCGATCGAAAAGGAAATACCCACCATGGGTATTTGTCTTGGTACCCAAATCATAGCGCTTTCCCTGGGAGCAGATACCTTCAAACTAAAGTACGGACATCGGGGTCAGAACAAGCCTTGCATCGATCTAAGAACGGGACGTTGTCTAGTCACTAGTCAAAATCATGGATATACAGTCGAGGAAGAATCTCTAAATCGGACAAAGCTGGTGCCTTGGTTTAGGAATGCAGATGACAAAACCGTAGAAGGATTAATTCACACTGAGAAGCCATGCATATCTGTCCAGTTCCATCCAGAAGCTTCGCCCGGTCCAGTGGATGCAGGGTATGTCTTTGATATTTACAAAGATCTCATCATTCATTCGAGCTGACTGTCAAGATGCCGTTGGACAAGTCAATAAAAAAAGTCCTGATCTTGGGAAGTGGCTCCATCAAGATCGGAGAGGCTGGGGAATTTGATTACTCTGGGTCTCAGGCTCTGAAGGCGTTGTCTGAGGAAGGCATTCAGACGATTCTGGTAAATCCCAACGTAGCAACGATTCAAACAGATACGAAAATGGCCGATAAGGTCTATTTTTTGCCTGTTACTCCGGAATATGTCGAACAAGTAATTCGTCAAGAGCATCCTGATTCGATCCTGCTTAGTTTCGGAGGACAGACTGCCCTAAACTGTGGTATCGGGCTTGAAAAAGCTGGGATTCTAACAAAGTACAACGTTCGAGTACTTGGCACTTCGACCAAAGGTATTGAGCTGACCGAAGATCGTGATCTTTTCAAAATCAAAATGATGGAGAGCGGCATCGATTGTCCCATTAGTGAGGCAGTCTACTCCGTTGAACAGGCTAGAGAAGTTGCTTCCCGAATCGGCTATCCGATCATCGTTCGCGTAGCATTCACTTTGGGAGGTCGGGGAGGAGGGGTCGCGTTCAATGAGTACGAGCTCGATTCAATCGCTGAAAAGGGACTTGCAAATAGTATCGTACATCAGATTCTGATCGAAGAATATGTCGGCTCTTGGAAGCAGATTGAATATGAGGTGATGCGAGATTCGACCGACAACTGCATCACGATTTGCAACATGGAAAACGTACTTTCAATGAGAGTGCACACGGGGGACAATACCGTTGTTGCGCCCTCTCAAACAATAACCAATCGGGAATATCACTCATTGAGAGAGCTTTCCATTAGGGCTGCCAGATCCGTTGGAATTGTGGGAGAATGTAACATACAGTTTGCCCTTGACGACAAGACTTCAAAGTACTACGCAATAGAGATCAATGCCAGGTTGTCCAGATCTTCAGCCCTGGCCTCGAAGGCAACAGGTTATCCTATAGCCTACGTCGCTGCCAAGATAGCTTTAGGCTATTCGCTTTCTGAACTCACAAATCGCGTGACTGGCATCACATCCGCGTGTTTTGAACCCGCTCTGGATTACATTGTGGTTAAGATGCCAAGGTTCGACTTCCGTAAATTCGAGCGTGTGAGGCGCGAGCTAGGAAGCCAGATGAAATCTGTCGGCGAGGTCATGGCAATAGCAAGGACGTTTGAGGAAGGAATTCAAAAGGCGATTAGAATGCTCGATATCGGAAGAGACGGTCTGATGGACTATAAGCCACTCGGGTCAGTCGAGTTAATCGAAAACGCTCTTGTTCACCCGACAGACACCATTTTCTTTGCTATTGCAGATGCCCTAACTAATGGGTTCAGTGTTGAAGAAATAAATCGTCTAACCTGGGTTGACATGTGGTTTCTTTCCAAGATAAAGAATATCGTCGACTTTGATTCTAGTTTAGTAGAGTTTGCAAAACAAGGAGTTGAGCCCGACCCCTCCCTGCTAGTGGAAGCCAAAAGACTGGGTTTTTCCGATTCCTGGATTGCCAAAAGACTTTCAATCCCGGAGTCTAGAATCCGGAATCTCCGCGCTGATTTCTCCCTGCGGCCGTTTGTGAAGCAGGTTGACAGTCTCGCAGCCGAATGGCCCGCAAGAACAAACTATCTCTACACCACGTACGAAGCAAGAAAAGATGATGCCGGAATCTTTTCCGAGACTGCATCTTCAAGTGAATCAGACAAAATAATTGTTCTCGGAGCTGGATGTTACAGAATTGGCAGTTCGGTCGAGTTCGACTGGTGTACTGTAAACATGGTGTGGGCTTTACAAAAAAGGGGCTTTGAAGTCGTCGTCATAAACTGCAACCCGGAAACTGTTTCTACAGATTACGATACCAGTGACAGGCTCTATTTTGAGGAATTGACTCTGGAGCGTGTGCTCGACATACAGGCTCTGGAAAAGTCGATCGGAATCGTCTGTTGCGTTGGCGGCCAGACGGCCAATAACTTGATTCCAAAATTAGCTGAAGTCGGAGTCAAAATTCTCGGAACATCGAGCGAAAATCTAGACCGGGCAGAGGATCGAGCCAAATTTTCGGATCTTCTGGACAAGCTCGAGATTCCGCAACCCAAATGGATTGAAGTTACCTCGGTAGAAAATGCTAGGGAGTTCGCCCGTGATAATTATCCTGTGATTTTGCGTCCTTCATACGTTCTTAGTGGGGCTGCAATGCGTGTTATCTGGAGCGAGCACCAGCTCCAAGACTTTCTAGATGAGGCGGCCGAAGTTTCACCAGATCATCCTTTGGTGATTAGCAAGTTTATCCAAAATGCCAAGGAAGCCGAGGTCGATGCTGTTAGCGACGGCGAAAACGTTCTGGTCGGTGCCATCATCGAGCACGTAGAGAAAGCCGGTGTACATTCAGGGGACGCAACAATGAGAATTCCGGCGGAGGGATTGAGTCAGGAATCTCAGGTCAAAATATTGGATTACACAACTAGGATTGCAAAAGGTCTCGCCATCAAGGGTCCCTTCAACGTGCAATACATCGTAAAAGGCTCCGAGGTGTTAGTAATCGAATGCAATCTGAGGGCATCGAGATCCATGCCGTTCGTGTCCAAGATGACCGGAATAAACCTTCTTGATGTCGGCGCCCAAGCGATTCTAGGTCGAGGAATCGAGAGTTTTCTCAAACCCAGCCGTCCTCCAGCTTTCAAAGTTGGAGTAAAGGTTCCACAATTCTCATTCATGCAACTTGAAGGCGCAGACCCGTTGCTCGGAGTCGAGATGCAATCAACTGGTGAAGTCGCATGCTTCGGAGACAACTTCTTTGATGCTTTTTGTAAGGCGCTGGGAGCTTCAGGCTACAAGATCCCGATGAAGGGCAATGTCTTGATCAGCGTTGGGGGGACTGAGCTGAAGAGAAAGACTTTGACAGCAGTCAGGAAATTGGCAGAGATGGGTTATTCAATTAATGCTACCGAGCACACGGCTGAATTTCTAACAAAGCACGGTCTTGAGAATGTGACTATTCTTTACAAGATGATGGAAAGAGATCGGAAGCCGAACATTAGCGATTATCTCGCGGAAAGAAAGATTGACCTAATCATCAACATTCCTAGTAGCTTGGCGGCGGAAAAGTTCGCGGAAATGCAGGAAGATGATTACAAAATTCGGAGAAAAGCGGTAGAATTAGGTATCCCCGTGTTGACAAATGTTGAAAATATCGACGTTTTCGTGAAAGGGTTAGCTTGGCTTCGAACAAAGCAGATCACTATCGCGCCGCTTTCATCCAAAAATTGATCTTTCAACGGTACGAGAATTCAGAAAAACTCTTATTTCTCACCGATGTTTTGAGCCAATGAAGGGACTCAATTCATGGTTAGCGAGTTGGTACTTTACGCACTCACTAGCCTACTTTTTGCAATGTCGTTGCCGATAGTCTGGTATGTAAGTAAGCTTACAATTGGCAAAATGGTTTTTCTGCTTTTTCTCCTCGACATTACTCTTACAATTGAAGCTGCTTTCTACTCAGATATTGTTCTGATAGCGATTCTCCATGTGATAACGATCCCTGCATTTTTTGCTTTAATTTATCTCGATCTTGTGCAACAACACAAAACGATCTACAAATGTTTCATATGTGGGAAAACGATACAAGAATCCGAGGCTTCGGATGTTGTAAAACGCCTACTGAACGGCCAGCAGAAAGAAATCAATGTTCACGCGGCATGCATCGGTTTGGAGAGGCACCAAAGAAAATCATTCTCGAAGAATTCCTTCAAGAAAGGAATTCCCGAGTAGTCTCTCAGGATGTCTGTTGGCTCATCTGAGAAGGAGCTTCTCTTTCAGAAGGAGATTCCCTGATTTGCTTTGCCTTTCTTCGTTGCTCTCCTCGTGCGAGGCCGCCTTTTCTGGCGACCGCCTTTCGCGTGTCATTATCAGCGGCCTGAAGACCGCGCTTTTGATGGGGTGCTTCTCCACCGGCTTTAGCCACGCGCTCTCTCGTCTCCGATGAGGCTGAAGCCAAGCCCCGTTTCTTTGCATTATCTTGTTCTGACATTATTACAAATCACGGTCCAGTAGCAATTATTGCAATTGCTCTATTTAGTGGTTGTGAAACTTAACTCCATTTTCTTTTCTAGATTGTGTCGCTGTATTTCATTCCAAGAGAAGAACTAGGGACGTTCAACATACTGCGGTGATGTAGAACTCCAGTATGCCTGTTGAATTGATTATGGAATGTCACGGCAATCCATTTCTGTGACTTTAACAAAGTCTCTCAGGGTCGAAGACGAGTCTCCAAAATTTCATAAAGACCCCGCTTAGCGCAATAGTTCTACGATTAGTCAGGAAGTCGGGAATGAAGTCGACAATTTATGATTCAAAGTAAAGGTTCGAGCACCCTCGACGAGACAAGGTCGCTGTCGTCGGACGCATTTCAAGATCTCTCTTTGGAACAGTGGATTACGAAATTCGGGAAAATCTACGGCAAGAGGCACGACAAACACACAACCGAGTACATGATATCGCGCCTGGTCGAGGAGGTCGCGGAGCTTGTCAGTCCAATGGAATCCCGCGGAGATCTCGGACCGGGCCTGGCTGATGTATTCTCATGGACGTGTTCGCTCGCTTACAAGCTCAATCTGGATCTCGCGGCATTGGCTTGGAAGAAATATGGAATGAATCCGCCCAAAAACAAAAGAAATGATAAGTCGTTCGAACTAAATGATTTTTCGCAGCCCCGGTCATTAAGTGAGTGGCAGTTTTTTGTCTCAGAGTTGTACAGGCAGGAAAACTCGACTTTATCGCCGATGAACGCTTTGGTCTCTCTCATGAAAGATGTTGGCGATCTCTCAATGTTAAATCGAAAACGAGTTGCCCCGGACCAAGTCACTTCGAAGTTAGCAGCGATACTAGCGTGGACCATGACTCTGGCTCAACTATTGAACCTAGACCTTTCTGATCTCGTCTATCAAAAGTACGATAGTCATTGTCCCGTCTGTAGGAAAGAAACCTGTGACACGGACATCTGTCATCCTCTAGTAAACATGTTTGTTTCATTTGGTACCGCCCTCAAAGATGAGGATAAGTATGCCTTACTGGATACCGTTGGAAAGTTTGGCTTTCACGCCATTTTGGACAATTCTACACAAATAAGTAGCACAAGGGATCTTTCTACGGCATTCGATTTGATTAGTAAGTGTGATGCTGCATGCATCGTTCTGGCTAATGAGAATGTAAGCACGGAAAATGCATCGGATTACAGGCAGATCTATGAAGTTCTCACGTGTTTTTCTTTGTTATCCAAAGGTAACGTTTGGCTGTTTGCTAGAGGAGGTTCCGCTGAATTCAAGTCTTACCTTGAGCGAGTCTTTGCGTTGGAAAAGGTATCAGTGATTACTTATTCGGATCCTGGACATCTCAGAGCCGTTCTGGAATCGCAACTTAGAGAACTAGAAACGAAGAAAAGAAATTTGATAGAATCATCCTAATGTTTTTGTCGCTTTACTCTTCCGCAAATCCATCAACCAATGTCAGGAATTTGAGAGTGAATTGAGCCCTTTTTGACTTCAAGTTCAAATCCTAGAGCAATTATTGCATTGGATCTGGATTACTTTTACGCACAGTGCGAAGAAGTTCGAAATCCGGCCATCAGAGACAAACCCGTAGTCATTTGCGTCTACTCGGGCCGCTCGGAAATTAGCGGTGCTGTAAGCACGAGCAATTATCCTGCAAGAAGACTAGGGGTAAGGTCTGGAATGTCGATTGCGTTTGCAAAAAAGATCCTAAAGGATAATGCCTCTGCAGTTTTTCTATCCATTGACTTGGAATACTATCAGTCAGTTTCAGACAGGATAATGGATATCCTCAGATCCAGGTCAGAGAAATTTGAGCAGGCGAGCATAGACGAAGCTTTCGTTGAGGTCAGTTCTCAATATGATTCGGGTTATCTCAATGCGATCAAAGTTGCGAAAGCAATCAAAGAGGACATTTTGTCATCAGAAAAGTTGACTTCCTCTGTAGGTATTGGTTCGAGCAAACTCTTGGCGAAGATGGCAGCAGATTCAAAAAAGCCGGATGGTTTTGCGGTCATTTTACCCGGTGAAGAGAGATCATTTCTTGGTCCGCTCCCGGTGGGAAAACTATTCGGCGTCGGTCCCAAGACATCGGAGAAACTGAAATCGATCAATGTTTCAACAATTGGAGAACTCGCTCTAGTTAACGAAGAAAAACTTTCAGATCTTTTTGGAAGAAAACTTGGCCCTTCCCTGAAGGACTGGGCGAACGGCCGCGACGAGTCTCCGGTTGTCGAAAAGCCGATTGAGCAGATGAGTAGAATTGTCACGCTGAAAAGTGACGCAACGATTTTCGAATTTCAGGACGTACTGCAACCGATTTCAGAAGATCTCGCGAGAAAACTTCACTCGAGCGGGCTTCTTTGCAAGTCTATCGGAATAATCGGAATAACTGACGCCTTGAAAGTAAAATCGAGATCAAAATCTCTCCCCGTTCCGACGGAATCTGGCAAGATAATCTTCGAGACTGCCAGCGAGCTCTTTTCAAACTTTTTTGAAGAGGAGAAAGAATCCCGTCTAAGAAGAATCGGAATTAAGATCTCAGATCTTCAAGGAATGCATTCCAAGATAGGTTCGCTAGAAGACTATTTCTGACGAAAAATTAGAACGGGGAAAAATTTCCCCTTAACTAGTTGGACTGTTATGAAGGAGTGGAGGAAGGACCGGGAGAAACCGGTGCCGTTTCGGGGACGATCTCGCCGGTTGCAGCTCTCGCTCCCACATTTGTAATCTTGATCTTAACTTCTTCTCCTGGTTTTGCACCCCGAATGAATACGATGAATCCTTCAATTCTTGCAACACCCTCCCCACGTTCGGAGCGATCGATTACTCTTACCTTGTATTCCTTGCCGGCCTCTACCGGTTTTCCTCCGGATTCCTGTCGCCTGGCAGATTCCTCATCCCGTCTATTTCTGCGTGGTTCGTATCCGGATGGTCGCTTGTCTCCATAAAAACTGCCGCGTTGGCTACGCCGTCGATCACTCAAAATATTACTAGCTGCCCTGTGATGAGGGCGACTCTATCGCTTATCAGCGTTTGGGTGAAATATTACAAGAATCAGAAAAGCGTCTGACTACTCACAGATTGCTCAAAATTTCATTGGAGATCCTTTGAATCCGCATTCATTGCATATCATCTTGGCAGACTTCTTAGTAGCTTTAGCGAGTCCGACGTTCTTACTGTGACACTTTGGGCACTCCCAATCTCCGGAACTAACAACTGGCATAATCCTAAACGGTACCAGAAGAACTACTTGGGTGTTTTCCTTAAAAAATTTGATCTTCACTCTATCGTTGCAAAGATTGAGTCATTCTGAAGACGCCGACTAAGAGATTTTATGGCGTCGTTGATTTCGCGCTCCCTGGCGTCCAACATTTCCGAAAGCTGATTCACGTCGGGCCTTTTTTCAACGCCGATCATCGAGTACAATATCTGTCTCTGAAGGTCTTCGTCAAAGGATTCCCGAATTGCTTCATGGGCTGTTCGAGTGATCTTCTGCTTCAATCGCAAAAGAGAGATTTGAGTATTTGCAAGTTCTTTCAGTTTTTGATTTATCTCCTGAAGTAGAGAATCGCTCATGGCTACTATCTTCGCGTGATCCTTTTCCTTATCTAACTCTACAACTCCTTTCTGAACCGACTTTAACTCGGTCTTTTGGGAGTCCCTAGCAGTCGTCTCCTGGGGAATATCATGAAACACGAACTGGACTGCGTCATTAGTGATGCCAATTGCGAGCATGCACGATCTGTTGAGCTGAAAGTATTTCCTCTTCGGGGCTGCAAAATCACTATCACCCTGAAATGAGACAACGAAACCATATCGCTCAAGAATTTCAAGGTGCTTTAGCACCGCCTGCTGCGAAACGCCAAGATCACGCGATAATTGTATAAAGTATCGGGGCTCGTCTGCAAGAAGCTGCAGAATTCTTCTTCTAGTTTCGTTACCTAGTACGTCTAGCAGCACGTCGATGTTGTCGGGGTTTGTCAACAAATCAATTTTCTAACTCGCATTTCTTTCTCGGATGTCTGAGGAATTATTGCACCACGATAATTTTAAATAACTTTCGCATTCGGTTAGTGACAACAGGTTAGTAACAAAAGAGGTATTTATTGTATGAGTCAACAAGGAACTCCCGTTTTAATTCTGAAAGAGGGCAGCTCTGAGAACAAGGGAAGAGACGCTCAGAGGAACAACATTTTCGCTGCGAAATTGATAGCAGAAATCGTAAAGTCCAGCTTGGGACCGCGTGGCATGGACAAGATGCTCGTGGACTCTTTGGGCGACGTCACAATAACCAACGACGGAGCAACGATTCTCAAGGAGATTGACGTGCAGCATCCTGCGGCAAAGATGGTCGTCGAGATTTCAAAAACAACCGATCAAGAAGTCGGTGATGGCACAACTTCAGCAGTCGTTCTTGCAGGGTCCCTGCTCGAAAATGCAGAAGATCTGATCAGAGAAAACGTTCATCCGACAATCGTTGTGGATGGTTACAGAAAAGCAGCAGCAAAGGCGTTGCAGATTCTGGACAAGATTGCAATAACGGTTCCGCCAACTGATCGAAAGTGGTTGATCAAAGTCGCAAAAACCTCGATGGCGTCGAAGTTGATTAACAAAGAATCGGATTATCTCGCGGCTTTATGCGCCGATGCGCTGATTGCGGTGGCTGAAAAAGTGGGTGATGAGTACCGCGTTGATATTGATGACGTGAAGGTAGAGAAAAAGCCTGGCAGCGGTTTGAGACAAACTGAACTCGTAAAGGGCATCATCCTTGACAAGGAAGTAGTACACGCAGGAATGCCAAAGAGAATCGAAGGCGCTAAAATTGCCTTGATCAACTCTCCTCTGGAGATCGAAAAAACAGAGTTCGACGCAAAAATCAACATTAGCGATCCCTCTCAGATAAAGCAGTTCCTAGATGAGGAGAATTCGATGTTGAAGGGCATGGTGGAGAAGGTAACCGACACCGGTGCAAACGTCGTCATTTGCCAGAAGGGAATTGACGATATTGCCCAGCATTATCTTGCAAAGGCAAACGTCCTTGCAGTTAGGCGCGTAAAAGAGTCGGACATGACCAAGCTTGCGAAGGCAACGGGAGGTAGAGTCGTTACCAACTTGGATGACCTTACAGAGAAAGATCTCGGGAAAGCACAGCTGGTCGAGGAGAGAAAGGTCGAAGAAGACAAATGGGTCTTCGTTGAAGGAGCAAAGAATCCAAAGTCAACCACGATTCTGGTTAGAGGTGCTACGCAGAGAGTAACAGACGAGGCAGAGCGCAGCATTCACGATGCATTAATGGTCGTAAAGGATGTCATCGAGCACCCGAAGGTCGTTGTAGGCGGAGGAGCTCCAGAGGCAGAGATTTCCTACCAGCTCCGGGATTGGGCAAACTCTCTGTCCGGACGCGAGCAGCTCGCGGTTCAAAAGTATGCGGATGCACTGGAATCCATACCGCTGACTCTTGCCGAGAATGCAGGCATGGATCCGATTGATACTCAAGTCGAGCTCAGGTCAAAGCACGGTCAGGGCAAGAAATGGTTTGGGGCCAATGTGCTAGCTGGCAAGGTCAGCGACATGGAGGCGGAAGACGTTTTCGAACCCGAGGCAGTAAAGCAGCAGATCATAAAATCCTCTACAGAGGCAGCAAGCATGATCTTGAGGATCGACGACGTCATCGCGTCGAGCAAGATGAAGGCACCACCAATGCCACCGGGTGGTGGAGGCGGCATGGGTGGAATGGGCGGAGGAATGGACGATTAGGATTAGGCTAGTCCCGGCACAAGAGTACCGGGACGAACTTTTTCCTCGGAAAAAGATATCCTAAAAATCGAAAATTTCCTCGAACGGAAATTCGAGAAATCAATCACGCTATTTAAAGCGCTTTAAATACCAGTATATATAACCCCCTAGGGGGTCTTGCACGCGCGTGCGAGCGAATTCTCACGCGCCCTCCTTTTTCCTATTGCTCATTTGTCTCCTTCCTGTACGACATTTTTCCCGAGCTCATCGAAAGCAGATCGCTCGGAGTTATAATTCCGACGATTTTTCCCCGTCTTGCGGTCAAGACAGCCTGCGAGTGCTGCAAAAGCAGCGCGACCGCAGTCACGGGAAGCCGCTCGTCCACAACGGGAAACTGCTCCTGCATTACGTCGTATACGGGTCTTTCGTAGAACGCGCGCGGATCTACCTCCCTCAGGATGCCTTGCATGATCTGTCTCTCCGAAATGCTGCCGACGCAAATGTCCTCCCGATCGTCGCGAACCGGCAGCTGGGAAAACCCATGCTGCCGCATCTTCTCTGCGGCATCGATAACGCGCTCGCTCTTTTTCACCCAGACGAGGTCCCTCTTTTCGACGTCTCTCGCGAGGCCGATCTTGGGCTGGTCAACACGATCAAAATACTCGAAGATTTTTTTTACGACGTCGTATGATGGATTCACTCGGTTGCTCTCGATCTTTGCGATCAGCGACTGGCTTGCGCCGACGCTCTGGGCAAGCTTCTTCTGGCTGATCCCGAGAGCGATTCGGCGCTTTTTGATTTCCTGGACCGGTGGTAGGATCAACGTCTAAGAGAAAACGAATTGGCATTGCTTCTAAAATATTGCCGAAAGAAGTGAAGCGTCCCCTATCAATTCCGCGTTAAGTGTCGTGATGATCGCCTCCGGCGCCGATTTCAGCTCGCGGACCATAGGAGAGAGGCGTCTTTCAGACCTGAGCTCGTCTGCGGCATACCCGGAGATCATGAGGTCGTAGTTGAACGACGGCATCACAACGACTTCCATCATGGAACCATCCTCGATGATTCCGGGAAAGAGAGCTTTCTTGCTCAGACGGACAAATGCCCAGACGGGCATTCCCGAAAGAGGGCTGCCCCTCTTCTGGTAAATCGGGTGGACGTGGCCCATCAGGATCCTCGCGCAATCCCTGAATTTTGGCAACGGCCTTGTGTGCCCGTGGAAGATGAGAGTGTCCCCGACCACGACACCGTTGATGTCCGCGATCTCTACGAAATCGGGAACGAGATTTTGCAGTCCGCCGTCGTGGTTGCCGGGGACGACCGTGACGCGGCACTTCCTTGAAAGACGACCAAGAAGTCTGGGGACGTTTTCCCACTCGGACTGTAGTATCCTGTCGATCCCTGATTTCACGTCCCCTGCAATTACGAGATTTTTCGCTTTGGTCTCGTCAATCAGGGCTTCAAGTTCTTCGGCCATCTTTTCGACGTTTGATTCGATGTTTATCCCGGAGCTCTTGAACTTCTCCTCAAAACCGATGTGAAGGTCAGCTACTACCAGCGTTGTGCCGTAAGGCTGGAATTGCTCCTGGTTCATATCCGGTTCAAGGAGAACAGCCCTTTTTTCAAAGAGGGTCTTTATCTTCAAGTGTTACAAGTCCTGAAACAAAGCTTCAGCTTCCGAGCCGTCCCTGAGGTTTGATGTTCAGACAATCTCATTCGTAAAAGAGTTAACGTTTGAGTCCGAAACTGGAAATGCTCAAAAGTCTCGTCCCTTCCATTGAAAAGTTAGCTTTCGAAATCAAATGAGAGTTCTACAGTCATGGGATCGCTGGGACGCGTAAACATATGAGATCAGAGCAAGAAATATCCGGTGAATCCAGTCGCACGAGGAAAGCTCGCGCCGTAGTTGAGGACGAAGGCGTGAAGCTTCACAAGTTTCACCCGAGCGGAAAGATTATCTGGACTGTAGCGGGGAGAGAGTGTGACTTTCTGGTCGATTTTCTTCCTGAGGATCCCGCAAAAATCTACTGTGCGTGTGGGGATTTCTACTACCGAGTTCTAAGCACGAAGATTCCTGAATGCTACCATTTGCTTGCGTGCAAGATCGCATTCAGAGAGCAACTGTACATCGTTTTGGATCATGATGACGAGGAGCTGCCTGATTTTCTAAAGAAACTCGTGGCAGATAATTTTCGATCTATCAATTCCTCTCCGAAAGCCGGGAAAGCAGAACGAGAACCATGATGACTATGCCGATCGAGAAAATTATTGAAAAGCCCGTCGCAGATCCGTACTTTGAGATAAAGTAGCCCCCGGCTAGGGGTGCAAACACGGTTCCCGCGCCGACGGTGACAGAGTACAGCCCCATCGTGGATCCTCTTCCGGACTGGGGGGCAATATCGGCAAGCTCTGCCAGTCCAGCTGGGGTGAAAGCAAGCAGTCCTGCACCGAATATCAGTAGAAATGGGATCGCGATGTAGTTGTAATTGTGAATTTGAAACAGGAGAACCAGAGTAACGAGGATTCCGAAAATTGAAGCTTCCCCGATGAAGACGAGCCTAGGTCGCCCGTACTTGTCAGCCAAGCTTCCCAGAGTTGTCTGGCTGAAGCCGAGCAATATCACTCCTACGACCAAAAAGGCAGCCAGGAGAAATCCGATCCTCGATGGGTGGCTGAAAATCGCTCCGCCCCCTCCCAGTCCCAGCCCTTTGAGGGAGATTATCACAGCGAACAACTCTCGCGTGTAAGTGAGGCCCACTCCAATGAGTACGGTCAGCACAAACCATGTTGCAAGCAGAGTAATTGACTTCCTATTTCTCACGACCTTTCCGAAAGTCGAGCGAATGGAAAAATCTGCACTGTAGATCATTTTCTGATCCTTCAGAAAGAACACCGAGTACAGAGCGGCCAAGAGTGCAATTGCGGATCCAGCGTAAAACGGGGTGAGCGCATTAGCGGGATTGCCGCCGATTATTATCAGCGAGAAGACAAAGCCCAGTCCATAGCCGCCAACGGTACAGAAATCATACAACCCCATTTCCCTTCCGCGCGTTTCCTGCTTTGCAAAATCTGCAAGGGAAGCCAGCGTGCAGGTAATGATCGCGGCGGCGCACAAGCCCTGAAGTCCATGAATCAATACGAGTAATTCGAAACTTCGCGTAAAAGTGAATGAGAGCGTTATCAATGATGAGCAAAACAGAGCTCCAGAAATCAGCCATTTACGTCCGATCCGATCCGCGAGCAAACCGAAAAGTGCACCCGTGAGCATCTCTGCCAGTGGATAGGCTGCTGAAATTATTCCTCTCTGGTAAGGAATTGGAACGATGTACTGGATTGCTACGACAGTGAATGCGAAAGAAAAGCGCATCAAGAAGACGGCAACGTAAACGGGCGAAGTCTTGAGAGCATAGGAGAATGTACTGAACATTCTAGTAGAGAGCTCCGACCAAACGCATCCGGAGCTCCAGAAAAACCCTACTCTCTAGTATGCAAGAATAGCCGGCTACTCGCCGGTGTAGCCTTTCTGCTTTGCAAGTGCGAGTAGAGCCCTAGCTTGCATTTCCGCGTACCCGATCACTGCATCCGCGTCGTCAGGTGTGACGTAACCTGACTCTTTTGCAATCTGCAGAGCGCTCCTGGAAGCCTTTGCGATGATCAACGGCAGCGTCTCCGGTGTCGGATAAGCCGCTTCCACAGCTAGCGCGACTGCTTGCCTTGCTGCGCTCGCGATATCCGTCCGATACTGCTCGAGATCTATTGTAATGTCCTTCTGGAGGAGAAGCAACCCCCCGGAAGAAGCCATGAAAATGGAAAGACCTGCCTTGATCGGTTTGAGATTCAGTCTTGAGAGCAAACCTGATAGTTTTGGCGAGATAGAGTCTCCCGGTCTTGCAACCACGGAGTCTTTAGAGACGTAGATGCTCCCCGACTCTATCCTGGTTGCAACTCCAGCTTCCTTGAACTCGGAAAGCACGGGTCCCGGCGGAATTCCAGTGTTACCTGCTGGCACGACAATTTCGTCGGTTGCGATATCGCCTGCACGGGCTGGGAGATTCACCTTGCTCTTTTCCAGGGAAAGGTAAAGCTTGAACGGATTCATGTTTGTAAATATTAGAGCATTCTGGCCGTCGAGCTTTTGCGCAAACTGCTCATAGTTTGGAATGTTTGCATTCTTTAGAGCAATCAGGGCAATCTTGTTTTTCGCGACGACCATGGTCAGTTCGTTTCTAAAGCTCTTTCGGAGCTGCATCAGCTGCCCGGCCCTCACCTTGAACAGCTTGCTGACAATTAGCGTATCGTACTTTGAAGCCAGTTCTTCGACAGATTTTAGGCCCTCGACCTTTCTCTTCGGGTACGAGGTCCTTTTTGGCTCGGTTTTTTCGACTAGCTGTTGTTTGCTCAAAAAATCTCTCTCAGCCCTCGACCATTCTTACCTTGGAAACCTTGCCCATCGATTTCTTTACCAGGAGCGAGTTGATGTTTTTCTCTCCATTGGGCAGTTTTCTCTCGACCTGAGTTATGACAGCTAGTGCGTTGTCAGCGACCTTTGAATCATCCAGCGACTCGTCCCCGATCTTTCCCGCGATGCTCAAGGAACCTCTGGACTTGACCCGGACGGCGGTCTTGTACCTCGAGAGCATTGATTCCAGTGGAGCAGCTGGAGGGACCGGCGTTGGCATCCTTCCTTTGGGACCCAGGAACTGACCCAGAATCCTACCGATCTTCGGCATCAAACCAGTGTCTGCAAGAAAGAACTGGTACTGCCTCGCGAGTTTTTTCGCCTGTCTCTTTTCCGAAGCCAATCTATCGAGCTCGCCCGCTTCGATGACACGATCAGCTCCTGCCTTTTCAGCTCGGACTGCGTTGTCACCAGCCGCAAAGACGCAGACTTTGGCTTCCTCGGAAAGCTTGTTGGGAAGAAAGACGACTTCGTTGACGTTCAGGTCTAACTTCTTTACGTCGATATCCTTCAGCGTCAGAATTAATTCAAAGGACTGGCCAAAGTTCCTCTTCTTGTAATCTTCAGCCCTCGCTTTTGCAACTTGCTCTTGAATCTGAGTTTTTGTTAGCATCTATAATTCACTTATCGTAATCTAGGATTCGAAGGCTTCGTCCCACTTGTTTTCGTTCACTTCAGCAATGAACTCTTTCGCGGGCTTTCCTTCGATCGTGACCCCCATGCTGACGCACGACCCGGCGACTTCCTTTGCGGCGGATTTCGTGTTTCTCCCGTACGACTGGGGCATCTTTGCCCTCGCGATCTTTACGAGGCTGTCAATCGTCAGGTTGCCAACGGAAGCAGTCTTTGGCGTAGCCGAACCTTTTGCGATTCCCGATTCCTTTACTATGAGAGCGGACGCCGTGGGTATTCCCACCTCGACGGAAAATTTCTTTGTCTCGGTCTCGACATCAATTCGCACGGGAACGCGCATGCCCGCGTAATCTTTGGTCATGTCGTTGATCTGCTTTACAATCGCCATCACGTTCACTCCAAGAGGTCCCAGAGCGGGGCCGAGCGGAGGACCGGCGGTTGCTTCGCCGCCGACGACTAGAGCAGATACTGTTTTGGTCTCGGGCAAGTTTCAAAACTTCTATTACTTAACAGCGGTAGGGAAACCGAAAATTCTCCTCATACTTTAAAAGCGTATTGGGATTTACGCGGCGGTCGCTGACCTGCTGACGATCTTGATGAAACCCACGTCCACCGTCACCGGCAGCTGATAGGGCGCGTCCAGCAGCATTACGGTTACCTCTGACCTCTGCGGCTCGACCCTGTTTATCTTTGCGCGCATTCCCTTGAATGGACCTGCGACAATTTCAATCACGTCACCGACGCCGACGTCTGAAATGATTGACTTGTCCACCAGGAACTTTTCAATGTCCGAAAACTGGATGTAACCGGGAACCATGCCCTTGACGTGCTTGAATCCTGAGATCGCATCGGACACGGCCTGCGCGTTCGGCGCCTCGAAGAAAACGTAGCTCTTCTGCGCTTCTAAAACAAGTATAGAGTACACCTGCGACTCTTTTCCTTCCTGCTTTTTCTTTTCCAGCCGGTCGCCGACAAACTTTGCGACAGTCTTTTCCTGGCCGCCGGTCGTCTTTACGGCGAAGATGCGAGTTGATATCGTCTGGGACATTTTCTATAGTACACTGTTTAACACGTGGAATAAGATTGCGGTTGTGGTCGTCGACGTATTTACCGCGCCCGAGACGAGCTCAATTTCAGACGCGATGAAGTAGATGATGAAGCCGATGGCGCCGACGATCCCGAAACCGATCAAGACCAGTTTCAGGTAAAGGAAAAACTCTTCCCGGTCAGACTTTCTGGTAAGCTTCAGAGTTCGCCAGGTAGCTTCAAGCCATTTCACGATGCCCAAACGAAAATACCGCGGATTTTCCTATCCCTCTCCTTTCCGTATTTAGGTTTGCCTGCCGCGGCTAATCAGAATTCTTGGTTTGAAGCTATGACATTCAAAACAGAGCTCGATCCAAGCTCTACCGGTCCCGCTCGCACGCGCGTGCAAGACCCCCTAGGGGGTTATATATACTGGTATTTAAAGCGCTTTAAATAGCGCGATTGATTTCTCGAATTTCCGTTCGAGGAAATTTTCGATTTTTGGGATATCTTTTTTTCCGAATTCAGAAAGAGGACGATCGTTCATCATTGAATACTAATATAACTACTTAATCATATCCTCGATGATATAGGCGAAAGCAAGTCGTGAATCTTGGAAAAGTAACTTTTGAGGGTGATCGCGCGACGCTTCGTTTCGAGCGCATCCTCAAACATCCACCGGAGGTCGTGTGGGCAGCGATCACTGATCCTGAGCAGCTTTCCGAGTGGTACCTGACGAAAGCCCGCATTGACGGGAGACCTGGCGGCAGCATTGATTTTGTTGCTGGCGTGTCCCAGTTTCACGTTACCGGACGAATCCTAGAGTGGGATCCGCCGCGGCTATTTGAGCACGAGTGGAACGTCGAACCACGTCCAGAATTTCCTTCCGGAGAAAAGGCGATAATCTCCTGGGAAGTTTTACCTTCAGGGAGAGATTCACTCCTCATAATGACGCACAGGAACCTGACCCGTGGAACTTCCCAGGGATTTGCACCCGGGTCTCATGCGTACCTAAATCGTCTTGAGGCGCAGCTTGACGGCGAAACGCTTCCTGACTTTATTTCCAGCGTTCGAGAGCTTCGGCCCATGTATTCAAGAGAAATGAGCAAGGCTAGCTAGTTCATCGACAATTGCTCGTTTCGACTCCGTCTCGGACAAAGATGTGCATAGTCGGAAAAGGAATATCTGTATCTGATTAGTCTCTATGAAAAAAGAAAGACGCTGGATCTTGCAAAGAAGCTACAGCTATCCCCTGAAACTCCGGTCTATGTGATCAATCCACCCAAAGGTCTGAAACTAGGACTAAAGATCGTAAGGAAACTTGAACCCGGGGCAGCCGTCCTGCTTTTCGCCAACGATACAAAGACGCTTTCGGAGTTCGGTGATTCGGCTGTATCTCTAGCGAGGACGGATCAACTTTCATGGATCGCATATCCGAAAGCTGGAAAGCTAGGAACGGACTTGAACCGGGACAAACTCTTCGAACATTTGAAGCCAAAAGGAATCGAGGGTGTAAGGCTGATCAGCATTGATGATACTTGGTCAGCAATGCGGTTTCGACCCGCACACGGCCGCTAATTTTCTGATATATTTGCGGGCAATGTTGCCTGCGGAGTTTTTTCCCAGATTACCCTGTAGCTGAAGAAAAGGACAAGTGTTTCTGCTAGAATCGTTACCGAACCATAACCAGAAACAAATTGAGCATAGTTGATGTAAAGCGAGTAGGAGAGAGTTGGCAGTACCGAAGTAACAACTTCGACGAAAAAGTATCCCAGGACTAGAATTCCGGAGAAACAAAATGGGATCAGGAATCTTTCAGAATCAGATCTTTTCCGCCAGCAAGAAATTCCCAGCCAGAAGTAGATGAAAGAGATAATCCCTGATCCGATGACTAGATCCAGCGCTTCGGGGGCGACGTTTTTTAGAGCAACTCCATGCACGAAGCTCGTGTAGTGAAACAGGCTTGCAAGCGCAAAAAGAGCTCCGCATGTTAGAAGTAGAGCAATCGAAGCTTCAACCTCCAGAGAATCGGACGAGGCCTTCCTCAATCTAGAACTCTCGTTTCGGAGTTGCAATCCTCTTCTTATCTCAAGAACTTTCTCCGAAATATATAGCTGCCACAACGAAAGAGTTTCTTGCTCTCAAGCTACCGTGAGGTAGAAGTGATTTTAGACGCCTTGTCTACGCTTACATGTCGTTCTCAACGACTTGCGCAAATCTTTATCTTGCTATGAGCTGGGTAATCACTGCAACGACTGATCAACTGGTCCCTGATTTCGGAAGAATTGGGCCCTCTTGTTGAATCGCTGAGAAAGAGAAAGTGAAATAATTTGGGTTTGGCTTTTGATGGGCTCCTCGGTCTGCACATTGTTTTCGCCTTGCTCTGGATTGCAGTCAGTTTTATTTCTGCGAGATCAGTAATGGGCGTCATCAAGACTCCAACTGACGCTAGTCTGAAAAATCGTGCTTTGATGTCGCAAAGGCTTGTAGCCGCTGCTGGCGGAATTACTGTTCTAGTCGGCGCGGGTTTCTATTATTACATTAATTACTACCGACCTGCTTATGCAACAAGTGCCTCTGGTCTTCCTCTCGTCATCTCCGGAGCAGTTCTGGGAGTCATAATTTTTGCCTGGCAGATGGCGATGGGACCTCGTATAAGACGTGCGCTTATTTCAACTAGCATGAATGCCAATTCCAGCCCGAATACAAAGCCCGTCCAGACGACAACCAATAGCTTGCCGAAGGGATGGATGGTTTTACTCCCTGCAATATTGCTGATACTCGCATTTGCCCTAATGATCGGCGGCTCAATGATGTAACTAGCGAAATCCGATCCCTACTTGATTTGGTGACTAGGGAAATTTCTTCAATAGTTCTTTTTTTGCAGTCGTAGTTAATCTCAAGCTCTTCGAATACGCCACTCCTGGAGCATTTTCAGGATTTGAACCCCCTACTTTCCTAACGCGATCAGTTAGTCGCAGATGTTGCTCAAGATGATCAGCAAAATCAATTCCAGCGTATAACACGATGAGGCCGCATCGTAACTTTCGTGATTTTTGCAATCACAAACGATGCCCTAATTTTTCTTTGGACGCGGATTACACAGGCAATTTAGATGCTCCGGAGAAAGGTCAAATTGAAATCAAAGTCTTAGCGCAGAGATGTCTAAGCTTCGAGAAAGTGATTCACTTCTTGTTCCGGAAGCGATAGCTCTGTCCGATGCCGGTAACTATCACCAGGCTAGCGATGAATCCAAAGATCAGTATCTCCAGGATTTCGGATCCCACTACAGTGTCTCCCCGGACTAGAAGGGAAACAGCGACCATCGTGAAAGCCCAAACGATTGAGACTGCAATGGGAACCGGGTCCATTCCAAAGTGCTTCCGCCGTCCTCCTTGTTTCGTACTTTCAGTCTGCATGGATGTTTCGATAACCCTAACCGCTTCTTTTCCGTCGTCCGTTAGAACATAGTCTCCAGAGGAATCGGTCTTTACGAGTTCGGTAAGTTTTCCCAGATGGAAGCTTAGATTGCCACTGCTCTCAATTTCCAACTCTTTTTTCAGATTCGAGAAGCTCTTCGATCCATCGGCCAGGACTTCAAGAATTTTGATTCTAGTCGGATGACCAAGAGCCTCGAAGAATTCGGCCCTTTCGGTGTTGAATTTACCCTCCGTGTTCTCAGTTTTGCCATTACTTTTGCTGTTGTCGTTCATACTCAAGGTCAACGATTTCTCGAATTGATTTTGATCTTCGACGGGCTATAATTCCTCGTTTGTTGACCACTGATTAAATTAATCATTCTCCGGAAAAAGTCGGTCAATAGTCGTTGACTGGTTCATTTGCTAATCGCGAAATTCGACTACGGACAGTGCTTGACACTTTGGCCAATCTTGGAGGAAATTCACCGAAAGGTTAGAACAGAGGCAGCCACGAAAAGCCGAGGGGAACAATTTCATTAATTAGAGCTGAAGCCATTCTCAAAGAAATGTCAAGAAACAGTACTGGAAGCGAAGACGGGCGCGATGTGGAACTCGCATGGCTCAGCACAAATACAAACATGGCTGGTATTAGTCTTGCCGTCTTTACTTTCCTTCTGCTGTTATACTTCAGTCTACACCCGGGCTTAGCGATCAATCCTTACTTGTTTCAGGCTGCCCTTGGAGAGATAATTGTGGCAGTATTCGCTTTCAGTGTCTCTGGTCTCTATAACTCCGTTCTCGTCTTCACTAGGCCGGTAAAGCATTCCAAAGTTCCTTCACAATCCAACAGGGCGAGTCTTTTCTTCGCTGTCGGGTTTTTCCTATTGTTGTTGGAACCGCCCCTGATATTGTTCTCCATCGGTCTTTTTCTTGTCGCAATTGTATCCCTAATCTTAGTTCTAGTTTATGTCGGATTGTATTTCCGAGCAGCTTCAACAATTCGGAAGGTCCGAAGTAGTCCTGAATAATCAAGTGGCCAACTAACCATCTTGTCGAGCTACCGGGAAAAATCTTTACTGCCTTGAAGAATTTGAACGCCCAAATGAGAGCTGAGTTAGCGGTGCCCACATCATCTTAGTTTGTCGGGACCATGATATTATTGCCCCGCATCCCCGGGTTGGACGCATATGGATGAATACATGACTGTGCGCAAGTTCCGGTAGTCTCCTGCCTTTGAACGACTCCTGTTCCATGCCCTGAAACAACATTGACGGTTATCAAATTGGTGTCCTGGTTTCCTTGATTTACTTGTACACTGCCAGACCAGCAAGATGGGGTTGCAGTGATTGTGACCGTCATAGTATTCGCGGTCATAGCTCCGCCCGCTATTCTTATCTTTGTAAGGTTGCATGTCGCACCAGCTGCCGTTGTTGATACGAAAGGTACGCAACCCATTGTCACGAAAAAGACGAGCGATATCGCAATTGGGATGAGAAGACGATTATTCATTGTGGCCCCGGCAAGGATTCAGGTCCGTATTTATCCTCTATTCCGAAGACCGAGCATATAGTGCCCTAAAAATTCCGTAAAGGAAAGATGATCTCGCTTTCGCAATATAAACGGCCTAGCTCTAGGTCAGAAACGCACCAAGAAATTGGTGCCGGAAGAGGAAGAATCTCACTCCTCTCGTTTTCCACGGTAAGCTCTCTGTAGAGTCGCAACGTCAATCTTCTTCATCTTGAGCATCGCCTTCATGACACGGTCAGCTTTCTCCTTGTTAGGATCATTCAGGAGTCGAGGTAGGGCTGCCGGGATGATCTGCCAGGAGAAACCGTACTTGTCCTTGAGCCAGCCACATTGCTGAGCTTTTGGATCTCCGCCTTTTGACAATTTATTCCAGTAACGATCGACTTCCTTTTGGGTTCTGCACTCGACGTAAAATGAGGTCGCGATCGAAGGTTTGAATCCAGGCCCACCGTCAAGAGCCATGAAACTTTGACCATCTAACTCAAACAAACCCGTGAGAACTTTGCCCTCCATTCCTTTCATTGGACCGTCTAGTGGCCCTTCGGGGTAACGTACGATGCTTATGATTCTTGAATTCTTGAAAACCGAAACATAGAATTTCATCGCTTCTTCGGCTTGACCATCAAACCAGAGAAATGGGGAGATCTTGTTTTGCATGCCGTATGTACCTTTAATCGCATAAGATAAAGCCTACTTTCTCTCGGCCCTTCTGTTGACACCGTCTCTGGAAAATAGGACGTCATAGTAGAGCCAGGGCTACTATGACACAGTTAACAGTGCCGAGGGTGTGACTTGAACACACGACAGCTCGGTCTTCAGCCTCACCAAGAATACGAAATTCTTTCGAGTGCTCTCCCAGGCTGAGCTACCTCGGCAAGAAAAGCAGTTGCGTCCTGAAATAGCCTCTCGAATCTCGATTTAAGAGTGTTGTCCGCCATTCTTGAAAGCACAATGGTAAAGTAAGCTGATCACCGCATTTTCTATTCTGCCGAGGAGATTTTGCGTTTTTGATCGAGATCCGGACTGATCACATTTCGGAAAAGCAACTCGCGCAGATTGCCCTTGAAATCCAGAACAGGTGGAACGTTCCCACTTTTGTAAAAATGCACGAAATCATGGTCGCTGAGGACGATCTTGATCCTGTTGATAGCCACGAACTCTTCAAAGACTTTGAAAACGGGCTGTCGATAATTTTCGAAAATCTCTATATTACCTCAGTCTTTCGCCTTCGAAGGACTGGCAAAATGAAGTATGAAATCGAAAGGATACCCGGAAGCGAACTTCCAACTTGGATGGTGGAAATCGAGCAAACTCCCAAGGTGCCCGAAGGGGTTTTTGAATGTGCTCACTGCGGAAGACGCTTTCCTTCGGACATTCAGCTATCAATGCATACAAAGCTGCATTACATTACTTGATCGTCTACTCTATTGGAACGATTATTCTAAATCGGTCAGAGATTACACCTGCGCCCGCATGGAGACTCTTAGATATAGTTGGCCTTGAACGATCAGATCATAATACTCATAGTGGGATCAGCGGTAATAGTTGCGGGCTCCTGCCTTACCACTTTCGCGATCGGAAAGCTCGTACAGGGTATCGCTACTCGCGCCGGTGCCAATCGAAGCGTCATACAGACTATCAGAGATGCAATGCTCGTAGTTTGGCTCATGATTTCAATTACCGGCGTCGCAACTTACACCGGAATAGCGTCTCAATTCACGGCGCTGACAGTCTCAGGAATTTCCGGTCTTGTTATTTCGCTTGCACTCCAGAGTACCTTATCGAACATTATCTCCGGAATTTTCATGCTTAGTGACGGCACGGTAAGGGTCGATGATGAAATCGAGTACAGCGGAGTCAGGGGAATCGTGGTGAAAACAGCACTGAGGAACACGTGGATTCGCACGAAGGACGGCAAGATTGCAGTGATAGGAAACTCGACGCTTTCAGGCGGACCTCTTCTAAATCACAGCGCAACTGAGCGATTGGCCCGAAAAATCGCAGCTTACCAGTAAATCTAAGTCTATAATAAGAAAAAAATCGAGGGAGGCTAAAGCCTCCCGGCAGGTTTTTACTCGTCCATTCCGCCGCCCATTCCACCACCCATGCCGCCTCCTCCAGGTGGCATCGGCGGGGCCTTCGATTTTCCGGAGGCGATGACGTCGTCGATCCGCAAGATCATGTTAGCCGCTTCAGTTGCGGATTTGATGATCTGCTCCTTTACGATCTCCGGTTCAATTACCTGCTCTGCTTCCATATCGGAAACTTTACCGGCAAGGCAGTCGACTCCAACCCATATCTTCCCCTGTCCATGTGCAGAGCGCAGTTCTACTTGAGTATCGATGGGATCCATTCCAGAGTTTTCCGCGAGCGTCAGCGGTATTGATTCTAGAGCATCTGCATACTTTTGAACCGCGAGCTGCTCGCGTCCAGAAAGTGTGTTTGCGTATTCTCTAAGGTCCCTGGAGAGCTCAGCCTCAACCGCGCCTCCACCCACGACGATCGCCGGGTGTTCAATTACATCTTTTACAACCATCAGAGCATCGTGCAGACTTCTATCCGCTTCATCAGTCACTCTCTGTGTTGCTCCGCGAACTAAGATTGTGATGGCCTTTGGATTCTTCGCTTCCTCGATGAAAACCCACTTGTCTTCCTCGACCTTTCTCTCCTCGACTAGCTTTGCAGATCCTAGATCTTTTGCAGTTAGCTCTTCCAAATTGGTGACCAATCGTCCGCCAGTCGCTTTTGCGAGTTTGGTCATGTCAGACTCTTTCACTCGCCTGACAGTGAGGACATTTGCCTTTGCAAGGTAATGCTGGGCAATGTCATCAATTCCCTTCTGGCATATGACGACATTTGCCCCTATGTCAGTAATTTTGTCCACCATATTCTTCAGCATCGAATTTTCCTCTTCCAGAAACTGCTTAATCTGAGAGGGGTCGCTAATGTTCAGCTTTGCATCAAATTCGGTTTTTTCAATCTCGAGCGGAGAATTAATTAGAGCGATCTTCGCACCCTCAATTCTCTTGGGCATTCCCGAGTGGACAACTTCCTTGTCAAGAACGATTCCTTTAACGAGTTGAGTCTGCGTGATACTTTCGCCGGGTTTCTTCTCGACCTTTACGTCGTCCATATCAACTCGAAATCCAACGGACGTTTTTTCGGCGATGGACTGGATCGCATCAACGACGAGCTTGGACAGAGCTTCAGAGTCTCTCTTGATCAACTTTGAAGCCATTGAAGTCTTTGCGATTTTAGCAAGTGATGTCCTGTCGTCAGGTGAAACTTTGATTGCGATTTTTTGAAGTGTCTTCAGTGCCCTCTCTGATGCCTTTCTATAGCCATCCACCACTATCGTAGGATGAACATTTTCAGAGATCAATTCTTCCGCGTTGTCAAGAAGCGCGCCAGCAAGCAGAACTGAAGATGTGGTGCCGTCGCCAACTTCTTGATCCGTAGTCTTTGAAATCTCAACTATCATCTTCGCTGCGGGGTGCTGAACGTCAATCTCCTTCAACATGGTTGCCCCGTCGTTTGTTATTGTTACATCTCCAAGCGTATCGACGAGCATTTTGTCCATGCCGCGCGGTCCCAAGCTGGACTTTACAATCTCCGCGATTAACTTGGCAGCGAAGATATTGTTTCTTTGAGCATCTCTACCCTTGTTTTCAGACGAACCTTCCTTCAATAGCAAAACCGGTGTGCCGGATTGCGTTGTTGCCGGAATGACTTGACTCAAGTTTTGATTCTCTCCCAATTTTTCTTGTAGAAAAGTATCGTTAGTAAAAAGTCCAGAGCTAACCCATTTTATTTAAAATTTTTTCAAGCTTATGCAATGAACATTGTTCCGGGCTCTTCTTCTCACCTGCAGTGCGGGGGATCGCAAAGGGAGAATTCAATCAGATAGCTTTGGGCTTCTGATTGCCGTGCCGAATCATGTTTTCCATAAAGTACTCGCCTGCTCTGTAGGAGGTTCGAACGAGCGGACCGCTCGCAACGTACTTGAAACCCATCGATTCGCCCAGATCTCGGAGCTCGTCAAATCTCGAAGGAGGAATGTAATCCTCAACCTCAAGATGCCAGCTTGAAGGGCGCAAGTACTGTCCGATTGCGAGAACATCGACATCAGTTTCCCTCAAGTCCTGCATTGCTTCCTCTACCTCGACGTCGGTTTCGCCGAGTCCGAGCATGATAGATGATTTCGTGTAAATCGAAGGATCAAGATCCTTTACCGCTTTCAGAACTGCCAGCGACTGGTCATACCCCGCGCGAATGTCCCTGGCCTTTCGCTGCAACCGCTTTACAGTTTCAATGTTGTGTGCAAAGACGTCTGGATGCGCATTGACAATTGTTCTGATCGAATTCAGATCGCCCTTAAAATCAGGAGTCAGAACTTCGATCAATAGCGCAGGATTTCTCTTCTTTGTTTCCAGAATTGTTTGGGAAAAGTGACCTGCTCCGCCATCAGGAAGATCGTCTCGGTCAACTGATGTCAGTACGACGTATGATAGATTCATTTCCTTCAGCGCGATGGCTATCTTTACGGGTTCAAGTTCGTCCACCACCAAATTCGGATTGCCGCTCTTGACGGCACAAAATCTGCACCCCCTCGTGCAGGTATCGCCAAGAAGCATGAACGTGGCAGTTCCGCCGCCCCAACACTCTCCAATATTCGGACAGTGGGCCTCCTCGCAAACAGTATGAAGTCCAAGTTCGGCAGAAAGGACCTTCAGGCGCTTATAATTCTCGCCCGAAGGCATCTTGACTTTCAGCCACTCGGGCTTTGGAGAAAGGTTAGATTTTTGCAATGGAAGGTTCCCGGCTACTTTTTCGATTTGAGAGATGTCAATCTAGATGCTGGGGTCATAATAAATAGCCTGCTTTCGATGTGGCTCATAACGGAGCCTAACAATTGAATGATCGTAAAATCGCTTGAAATTCGTAAAAGGGTTTTGGCTTTCGTTAACAATTTCGAAAGGTAGAGGAAAGAACAATTTTGGGAGTCATCAATATCAAGAATACGCCGCCGGGACCAAAAGCAAAGAGAATCGTATCTGTTACAAAGAAACTGCTTTCGCCTTCCATCGCGAGAAATTATCCCCTTGTAATCGAATCCGCTCACGACTGCGTGGTAAAGGACGTTGATGGAAATCAGTACATTGACTTTAACTCAGGAATTGCGGTCTTGAATGTAGGCTCGACCAACGATTCGGTCGTCAAGGCAGCCTCGGAGCAGCTTTCAAAATTCACCCACTACTCCTACACTGATTTTTACTACGAAGACATAGATCAACTCGCCGAAAAACTGTGCGAAATCTTTCCGGGAGACAAGAAGAAAGAGAAACAGGTTTTCTACGGCAACTCGGGCGCAGAGGCAAACGAGGCGGCGATGAAGCTCGCAAGGTATCACACCAAACGAACAAGGTTTCTTGCATACACCGGCTCATTTCACGGCAGGACGATGGGGACAGTATCGCTGACCGCGAGCAAACCGGTGCAGGTGAAGGGTTTTTCGCCGCTGCTTCCGATGGTCGAGCACGTACCATATCCCTACTGTTACCGCTGTCCGTTGAAGCTAGAGTATCCAAATTGTGGGTTTGCGTGTATCGACTACATTCAGGAGCAGTACTTTGACAAGTACGTCCCACCCGAGGAGGTCGCGGCATTTTTCATCGAATCGATTCAGGGAGAAGGAGGTTACGTCGTACCACCAGATAATTACTTTTCGGAACTGTTCAAGCGGTTCCGAAGGTACGGGATTCTTTTTGTAGCAGACGAAGTCCAGTCCGGCATGGGAAGAACCGGCAAGTGGTTCGGAATTGAGCACTTTGGAGTTGTCCCCGATATGATCACACTTGCGAAGGCCCTTTCAGGTGGGCTGCCGATAGGAGCGATGATTGCCGATGCTTCGCTAATGACCTGGGAGCCTGGTTCGCATGCGAGCACCTTTGGCGGAAATCCGGTTTCAGCCGCGGCGGCGCTAGCCGTTGTTGAATTCATCGAGCGAAACAAATTGATGGAGAATGCAAGAAAGCAGGGAGATTACATCAGATCTTTCTTTGAGGAGTGGAAAGAAAGGTACGAAATCATCGGTGATGTCAGGGGCAAGGGACTCATGGTGGGAGTGGAGATCGTGAAAGACAAGAAATCGAAAGCGTTTGCGCCTGATTTGACGGAAGAAATTGTCTCCAAGACCTGGAAGAATGGTGTCCTCCTCATCACTTGTGGAAAGTCCACTCTCAGAATCGCACCTCCCCTCACTATCACGCGGGAGCTTATCGATGAAGCACTTCCGGTAATTGAAACCGCGATAAAGGAAACAAATCGCGGCAAAAAGTCTCGTTTGTAATCTAATCTTTTACAGCTACAAAGTAAAGACTGGGCGAGGCTTCTCGGTACTCCTCGCCGGGACCTGACATAACGTCTACCGTTCCGAATCCAGCTTCCCTTAACATGGATTCGAGTTTCTGTCTGGAGTAAAACCGAAGGTTCATCCGATCCGTTTGAAGTTCAGAAACTCCACTTTTCTCGAATAAATAATAGGAATGCCAGTCCACGAGGTCTTGGGCAGTTTTTGTGCTAAAGTTTGCCCTAATTAGAAAAAGATCCTTCTCTGGATCATTAATGAAACCATCAATGAACGGAGCATTGAGAAGGTTCTCCTTTATCCCATCCGAATTTTCGGTGTCGAAGATGAACAAGCCATCTCGTCTTGTAAGATAATACGCCTGAGAGAAAAGTCGTCTTACGAGATCATCGTTCAAGCCGGCTATGCTCCAGTACATGCATATTGAGGCATCGAATGAACTAGCTTTGAATGGAGGTTGAAGAAAATCTGCAACAAGCAAATCGACCTTGCCGAGCTTGGAGTTTGCAAGTAAGACCATTTGCTCGCTCGCGTCCATTCCTGTGTAATCCCTGTCCACGACTCTTTCTCGGAGCATCGAAAGGTGGGTCCCGGTTCCGCACGAAATGTCAACGATCTTCTTGCAACGGTGTTGTCGCAACAGGGTTGCAATCCAGTCAGCTTCTTTCTGATAATCCCTGTATTGATTTTCCAGCCTGTCATAGAATTTGGCAAACTCCGTGTAAAGCCTCGGGAATTCGAATTTGGTTCTGTCAGTCAAAGTAGATCATCTTATTCGAGATTCCGAGAAGTTTTTCGTTCTCCAGAAATGCGGGCTGGGCTAAACCCATGCGAAGAGCCATGTTCAGGGCAAAGTGCTGCATGTGAATTGCCCCAGAAATTGCAATGTGCAGAGGTTGTGATGCATGTTCAGTTAGATTTAGAACTTGGGCATAATAGCCAGCGTCCTGTAATTCATCCGCGAGCTTAAGAGCGTTGGAATCATTCTGCTCGCCTCTTAGAATCAGGATTAGATCTCTTTTGTCCAGCGAAAATAGATTCATATGTGAAAATTCTTCCGTTATCTGGTAATCCGCCTTACAGCCGGTAAATTCGAACACTTTTGCTGCCCCGTACATCGCGATCGGGAAGAGGTGCCCGCTGGCTACGAAATGGACCGCAACTGCATTCTCGCTCTGGCTCTGCGCCCACTTTTTAGCGTGGCTGAACATCTGTCCTAAATTAATCTGCTCTGGGATCTTGGCGAAGATGCGATAACAGGCCAGTAATGACGCAGTGAAACTGTTTGTTCCGGGCGTCAGTCCCGAAGACTTTTCAAATTTCAATTGAATCGTCTTTGAGCAACATTTTGCAAGGAGACTCTGTGGACTTGCAGTTAGAGCAATCTTGCGCCGGGCGATCCCTCCAACGGCAGTTGCCGCTTCGATGTTTGATTTCGTTCTTCCAGAAACCGATATGAAGTGTGTAACTTTTCCCTGGGAGACTACCGGATTTCTAAAGAGGTCGTTAGGATCGAGGGCTCTCGGTTTGAAGTTGTGGAGTCGTTCAATCCACATCGCAGAACAAAGTGAGTCACCCGCCCCGACAAAGACCGAGTTTTCCTGTGAGACTTCATCAAAAACCTGGGAATTCAGGTCTGAAATGTAACTGGGTATGTCTGTATTCTGGGCCTCAATCTCAGCAATCGTAGACTCAAATGAAGGCAATGTCGCACAGCTCCATACGAATAATCTTAGCTGATGAAATCTTGAACCCGCCTCTCATAATAAACAAATTTCATCAGATCTTCCCTCTTTCTCCATTGACTAACGAAACTCAGAAATCCTTTTTCGCAAAATCAGTGTAACTTCAGTCACGAATGAAAGTCGAAGAGAATGTTCAGCGCTGGCTTCTAGGGTCTGATCAACCAGTCGTAAGTTACTTGACTTTGACCACTTTACTCGATCGCAGCGAAAACGACCCGGACGTCAAAGAGGCTCGATCAAACATTCTCAGAAATGGTTGGGCTTTACATATCCTCGGAGCACAAAAGCCCGAGGGCAACTGGGAATCGAGAGAAGATCTCTATCGCCCAAAATATACTGCGAGCAACTGGCGTATGATTGTACTATCAGACTTTGGACTAAGCTACAAAGACGATCCGCGGCTGGAGAGAGCCTGTTCTCTTTTCTTTCGCGACTGGCTGGGCAATCAGGAAAAGTTCGAAGAAGGAGCTGAAGTCTGCGAATCTGGCAATCTTGCAAGGTTTCTCACGCGACTTGGATATGCCGAAGATCCCAAAGTAGAGAGAGTCTTCAGATGGCTTGTAAACGATCAAAAAGAGGATGGGGGATGGCACTGTTTCGAGTCAGATGTTGGAACTCTGGATGGATGGGAGGCCCTGGCAGCATTTTCTTCACTGCCTAAACAAAAGCGGAACAGAAGCATCAATTCTTCAATTGAAAAGGGAGCAGAGTTCTATCTGGAACGAGAGTTACACAAAGAGGGGGCTGAGTATGAACCTTGGCTTCGCTTTCATTACCCGAACCATTACTACTACGATATCCTCGTTGGTCTTGATATGTTAACATCTTTGGGTTACGCTGGGGATAAGCGGTTGGGTTTTAGTCTAGATTTGTTGAAGAAAAAGAGACTTCAGAATGGTACTTGGAAATTGGATGCAATCCATCCTGATCTGGCGGAAGGAGCAAATTATAGTTTGAGAGGCGACAACATTCGAAAATTTGCTTTGGAACAAGAGGGAAATCCAAGCAAGTGGATCACGCTTAAAGCTCTTCAGGTAACGAAGCGCGTCGAACAATCGTAATCGTTGGGAACGTTAACATGAATTTGAAGTCATCGTGTCCTTAGAGACATTTGGTCAGCTTTGACAAACTCAAAAGTTTTCTCTCGTCTCTATTTTTGGGGTTAGTAATCCTCTCGCGATTTAGAACAGTATAGGTTAATTATGAGAACGAACTACGATCAATACATCTTACCTCAAATGAGTTCGAATTCAACGCGACTGCTTTCCTGCGAAAACCTGACAAAGATCTACGGTGATCGAGAAAGGAAAGCTCTTGATTCCGTCACATTTTCGATTCCAGCAACGGGGATTTTTGTTCTCATCGGTCGCAACGGATCCGGAAAAACCACACTTGTTAGAATTCTAGCCACGGAACTGGCCGCATCTTCAGGTACTGCGTCTATTGATGGAATTGATGTGCAAAGGAATCCGGAGGGCCTTCGTGAGAAAATAGCTATCGTTCCGCAAGAGGCTAGAACCGTTCCATGGATGACCCCCGCGCAAACTGTTTCTTCTTATCTAATGTGGAGAGGTTTTCCCTATGGGAAGGCGAAGAGGCGAGCTCATGCTGCCCTTGCGGAACTGGGAATAGAATCGTATGCAAATTCTCTCAACAGGACGCTGTCGGGCGGTAATCGACGCAAGGTTCTAGTTGCCACGGTAATGGCCTCTGAGGCAGACATTATTTTTCTGGACGAGCCAACAACGGGATTAGATCCTATTTCGCGGAGGGAATTCTGGGATCTTTTGAGGAGAGTAGGAAAAGAGCGATTTACTTTTCTGACAACGCACTATTTGGAAGAGGCTGAAGCACTTGCTGATGAAATCGGAATTCTTGATCGTGGCAAGATTATCAGAATCGGTACCTTGGACGAACTGAGAGCAAGCGTGCCCTACAACTACGCGTTGAACGTTCCTTTCGCAGGAAATCTGGAAAAGCCCGTGGTTCAAAGTGGAGTAGTCGTAGAAAACGAGGAAGGTTACAGGATCCTCACTACGGAAGAAGAAGCCTTTCGTGTTTCCCGCGAGTTATCCAAAAGTGGTTTCAAATTTTCGATAAATCCGATTACACTGGATGACATTTTCTTTTACGTCTTGAGTCGACAGGGAGATGGGAGCAAATTTGGAAGAAGTAACGGAAGAGAAGAGCAAGCTAGCTGAGAAAACAGATCGAGAAATCGCTGAAAGATCTGTTCCGGTAAAACGGAGCAGGTTCAGCCAGTTTTTTGCTGCAGTTCTGGTAAATTCACTCTATGAAATGAGGAATTATCCCGTTGTGCTCGTTAATACGGTACTATCACCCCTCTCCTTTTTGGTCTTGATAACCTTCGTTAGCCGGGGCACTTTGATCGGTGAGGCGATCATGGGGAGCTTCATTATGAGCATGTTCTCGAGCGGCATGTCGCTTCAGGGAGATCTTTCGCACTTGAAGAATGATTTCAAGCTGCAGGACATGGTTGTCAGCTCGCCGACTCCCTGGCAGATTTACCTACTTGGGATGGCCACCTCGGAGCTCGTCTACTCAATTCCTGCGTTCGCGGTTCTTGGAATCCTTGCCGGGATTTACATCCACTTCACGATTCTAGGAGTATTCGAGTTTCTCGCAGTGTTGGTGATGATGTATGCAACATCGATTGCTGTCGGTTATACTTTCGCCACGTTTTCAAGCGATATCGTACAGAGTTTCGCGTTTTCAAGGCTATTGTCAACACTCTTTTCGACCGTGCCGCCTGTATATTATCCGATTACTTACATCCCGCTGCCGTTCCGGTACCTCGCCTATCTTTCTCCAACTACTTATGCAGCACAATTAGCGCAAAATATCGGTGGATTCATAGAACTCTCCCCGATCAACGTGGCTGTTAGCTGGATTGTGCTATTCTCAGTAACAGTGGTACTATTCTTAATCGCAAGCAAGAAAGCGCGATGGCGGGAAATTTAAGATCCTTACATTGACTCGCCTTCGGCTAGTCTCTTTGTGGCTATTCTGCAGGCTTCTTTCGAAACGTCGATCCCGATCCAATTTCTCTCGAGACTTTGGGCGGCAGAAAGGGTTGTTCCGCTACCGCAGAAGGGATCCAGAACTACATCATCTTTGTTTGTCGAAGAAGAAATGAGTATCTGAAGGAGTTTCTGCGGTTTTTGGGTCGGGTAACCGAGCCGTTCGTGAGCAGTAGCTGAGAGTAGAGGGACGCGCAAAACATCGTTCAGAGATTTGCCTTTCGGATAAGTGCGACCATAGTAGACCGTTCCGTCGGTCCTGCGTCTCTTTATTAGGGCAAACATTCTTCCGTCATCATCCAATTTGTTGTACCTCTTCATCTGATTATCGGCATAGTCTTGGTATTGTTCGTTCCAAGTGTATCGATTGCTTTTCGTGTAATACAGGATGATATCATGTGATTGCTGCCAGTTTCTCTGTCGCCGCGTTCCTCGAAAGCCCTTATCCCAGACCAATTCGCACCTAATCTGATGTCCGAAAATCTCGTCGAGAAGAATTCGAAGATGTGCATCTGCGTACCAGTTACAATGAAGATACAAAGAACCAGTCTCTTTCAGAGCTTTGTGACATTTCGTGAGCCGGGGTTTCATCCAGGAAACGTAGTCAGAAATTCCTCCGCTCCACTTGTCGGAGAAGCCGATTCCATCTCCTGACCCATATTCTCTTCCCGAAAAGAAAGGCGGGTCGAGATAAATCATGTCAATGGATTTGTCCGTAATCTCTTCGGCCAAGACAGCCAGGCAATCTCCAAGAAAAATTCGATTGAGGGTGGAGTTTCGGTCAACTCCCTTCTCGCTTGGGCTTGCTATCTGCATCTGTCTCTCCTCTGAAGTGTCTACAATTAATTTGGTTTGCTAGAAGGAAATCCCAGCTAAATCGGAGATATTAGTAGAAATTTTTTCAATTTCCTTAAATGAGCCAAAATCAATCATACTTAGTACGCACAGTGATGTCATTGCTGGGAAGCCTCAGATCGCAATCGATTCGCTCCAAGATGTTGATGCTGTGGGGATTCTTCGTCGTCGTGATGATTGCAGGAGGTTACGGAGTCTATTACAGAACACTCGGTGAGGGTGCCCCATACCAGAATTCGACTACCGAAGCTGTGCTGGCATCAATCTTGTTCGTCTTTGGAATCTATGTCCTTGGGCTCGTCTTACACGGGTACTTGTTTGGAAAGAATACTTCTGCATACGATAGTGCAACTGTCTCTGAATTGATTTAGTAAGAAGTCTCTCCGGATATCTAATAAAGCGCTTTTGCTGTTGCATTAGGTATGGCTCAGAGAAATCCGCCGAGAGCTTTGCCAAACGTTAACCAGCTGAAATTTCTGAATTCCCACGAGGTCGGACGGTTGGCCGTTGCCACGCCAGACGGGAATCCGCATGTGACGCCGATTATTTACGCGATGGACGACGTCTATCCCGTAATCGCAACTGATTACGGAACTAAGAAACTTGACATACTGCAACGCAACAAGAAGGCGAGTCTCGTGATTGACGAAACAAATCCTAACAAAGGAATCATGATTCAGGGCGAGGTGGAAATATTTGAACGAGGAAAGGAGTATGTTAGGTTACTGAAGATCTTGTTCGATCGACTCGACGTTTACAGAGAAAATCCTTGGAGTGAAGGTGAGTCTCCAATTTTGAGGATCACACCCGAGCACATTTCCTCATGGGGAGTCTAGTAGGTACATGCCTACTATTTAGTTAGCCAGCACTACGCAGTGAGAACTGCCGGAATCCCGGGAGAAGAATCGATTTCGCAGTGATGATGAAGTACAATAGATGACACGGTACTTCGAACGCCGCTTATCTTCATGATCTTGTTCTTCAGCACATCTCTAAACTGTTCAATATTCTCAGCAGACACTATCGACACCACATCAAACTCACCGGTGACGTGAAACAGCTCTTCAATGTTGGGAATTTTCTGCAACGACTCCACAACATCGTCCATTTGAAGTGATTCTACAAAAATATGAACGAAAGCAAACATCTTGGTCAAAAAATGGACTCCTAGATAGGCCTGTTTCAAAGCCGTTATATCCCTTGCGCATTGATTGAGTGTGGCCATCTCACTCATTTTTTTGCCTTAAATAAGCACGAGCAGTGACAATTTGGAAGTCAATCAAGATACTTTTTTCGACCAATCCTTAATGAATTGATATTTTAGTGGGCGGCCATTCTTGTGCTCTAAATAATTTCTTTAACGCAACGTTTGAGAAAGCTAACCAATTATCTGTTTTGAGATACTCTGCGGTTTGGTGGCTCGGAAACTCCTAAATGGTTGGTGGAACTAATATCAAGTCAGTTACTCAGGTCAAATTCGTTTAGCGCCTTGCAAAGACTTGTGGAAACTAGTGGTATGAAAATAACTTGAGACGTAATCTGAAAATTTGTATCAATACTCAGACGCCCCTTGTTCAGTTTACTGAAACGGTTTCCAATAATGGCGGAGTAACTGATCTTTCAACTCTCAGGGATGGGGTTGACTACAGGTTTTCAGTTGGGGGACTAACGCGGATGGTCTTTCCTCTTATCAATCGGATGTTAAGTGATGGCACCCTCGAAGAAGCGCATTGGATTTCTTTGAATCCTAACGGACCTGCCACAGTAAAGGTCGGAGGAATAACGCTACATCACGTTGCTCTGGAAAAGGATCGCCTCGCTGGTTACGGCAATACCAAGGAGGCAATTTGGGGAGCGGTTCACGGGACAGGACCGAATGGGCGCGAAACCCAGGATGTATTCTGGAGCGACGACTTTTCGGAGTTTGAATATTACAATCGAGTTTCAGCCGAACTGATCAAGACGCTCGATGAAAAGGTGGACTTTGATCTGTTCTACATTCACGATTTCCAGCAGCTACCAGTCGGGAGACTGCTCAACACGCTAAAGCCCAAGATTTTCAGATGGCACATCCCCTTTGATCAGTCGATGATTCCGTCGCAGTGGAGGGAACTATTGTCATCTTACTTTAACAACTATGACATGGTCATTGTAAGCAGCACGAAATATCTGAAGTCGCTAAAGCTGTTTGGATACACAGGCAGGGTCAGGAAGATTTACCCTTTCGTTGATCCGATGGAGTACACACACCCAACATATGCTGAAGTCGAGGAGACAGGAAGACGATTGGGAATCTCAGCGGAAGATACCGTAGTACTCTCCGTTGGAAGAATGGATCCCATGAAGGGGCAGGACAGGGCAATCAGGGCGGTTTCGCTTTTGATGAAAAATTTTCCCACCATGAAAATGGTATTCGTTGGAAATGGTAGCTTCTCGGGTTCCGGAAGGGGTCTTGGACTATCAAAATCCGCGGTTTGGAGAGAAAAGTTGGAGGACCTAACCAAAGAGCTAGGAGTTCAGGAGAGTATCATCTTCGCAGGCCATCTTAATCAGAAAGATCTTGACGCGATGTATGAGCGGTGCAGTTTCTCCGTGTTGCCCTCAGTCAAAGAAGGCTTTGGCCTCGTCGTAGTTGAGAGCTGGCTGCATTCGCGAGCTTGCCTCGTCACTAACGAAGCGGGAATTTCTGAGCTTGTCGAGGATGGGAAGAACGGAATGTTAGTTAATCCCAATGATACAGAAGAACTTGCTTCTAAAATGTCAACGCTTCTATCGAACAAGGAACTAACTCGAACTATGGGTGTGATCGGACTCAACACGTCAAAACAGTGTTCAATGGAAGAAGGGTTGAAAGCCGAAACTCAAGCACTGGATGAATTACTCACTTGATTTTGATTCGAGGAAGAGCGTAGCAAGTGCGGTCATCAACAGCGGCAGGGACCAAAACGCGAGAGGGTAATAATTTCCGAATGCCGCCGTAGCAGAAAGAGTGTTTGTGTCGTAAAGAAATTCTAGGTACCGCAGCAATGAAAATGAACCAATACACGATACTGTCAAGATAACAAAACGACCATTGCTATTCTTGAATGTCGCGAAACTCCTGAGAAAAATGAGCAAGAAAAGAGGAGTAAGTAGAAAATAGGCTGCTGTCAGAAGTTCCTGCACAACTTCAAATGATTGTGGTACGTTCTCTACGGGGAGAAGCCAGAAATTAATGTTGAACTCGCTGAATTCACCCCACAGAATGATGAGGAAAGGTGGAATGAGGGCTACGAAAAGGGTGATTCCTCGATACTTTTGAGATTTCATTCTGAAGTGAGATTTGGCTCTCAAGTAATCGGAAACCATCGGCAAGTTATTATTTCCGTTTTCAAGAAACGTTCGTACTGGCGGTGGGGCTCGCCATTAACCGCTCGTGAATTTTCGAGCCAATAGCTCCTATCAAAGCAGAAAAACAATGCGAGCGGTTGAGCGATGAGAATTGAAGATTTAATTTATGTAATAATCGGTGCTGTACCGGGTGCACTACTTAGATACGCAATCACCAGCGAGGCCTTCGTTCTGGAAGGTTTGCCTTTATCCGTGCTGATCGTGAACGTTGTAGGAAGCTTCATCCTGGGGTTGACGATGACAGGAGTAACGAAACTGGGATTCAACGCGGAATTTGTCCCATTGATAGCTATTGGATTCTGCGGATCGATGACCACAATGTCTTCATTTGCCTATGAGACCGTTAACCTGCTAGATGCTGCAAAGCTGGCACTTTTCGGACTAAACGTTATACTGAATGTTGGTCTCTCGATTGGCGCGATAATTGGGGGGCAAGCAGTTATCAATTTGATAGTCGGCGGGATATGACATGGTGGATGAAGGTTCACAATATCCGCCTATGAAGAAGATGCTGAAGCTGACAGTGTTTGTCAGAAACAGCGACAAACATGAGGGCAAGCCAATCTCAGATGGATTAATGGATCTTTTCAAGAAGAAAGGAATCAGTGGTGTCACCATTCTTCAGGGAGTAAGGGGCTATGGAATACGGGGTGCTTCGCGAGTTGACGTTCTCGGTATGTCCGTAAATTTACCATTGGTCATTCAGACCATTGACGAAAATCAGAAAATAGAATCAGTTTTGTCAGAGGTCAAGAAGATAGTAGAGAGCAACGGGTTGATCACCCTAGAGGAGGTTATGACTTTTTGAGAAATACTTGCAACTCAAACGAGAAGCCCTGAGATTAGACCAACTTGGGAAGCATACTGGTGGCACACTCGGATCTAAACCGAGGCCGGGGTATGGCTCGCTTGTTCAAGGTTCTTCTTATCCTCGGTGTTTTGGCTATAGCCCTTATTGCAAGTGTAGCTCTCCTGACACTTCCACGAAATTCGACCAAGGCCTCGACAAAAGTTTGTGATGAGGCCCTGCTGTCGGAGTTGAAACTCTCATCGACTGACTTCTGTCTTCAGAATCTTCAAATCACAATTTCAGCAAAGAATTCGTCTGAATTAATTGTCCCTGTGATGATTGTGAAGCCCGGGACAATCACTAGCCTCGAGTTGCTTTACGAGCTTAGCGGCGAATCAGTTCAGCACCCGGGACCGAAGCAGAATGTTACCTCCTCCGAACTTCCTGCCGCGCTTTCGGTCCCTTCAGGGATTGTAAGTGACCTGGTCAAGTTCTCCGACGCATCCCTTGTTTACGAGAGCAGTTCGACAGTGATTTACAACTACACCCTAATCGCACCTGATAGCTCCAACGGATACTACGCCATCATGCCGCCATTCTACTTTGGTTTCTATCCAGTCCTCGCAGTCGGCGCTGACTCTAATCACCTCAACGAGTCTGAGCTAAGCAACTGGGGTTACGATGGTCCAATGATATCAGGAGAATTCATGCTTCCGTCGTTGATCGTCGGAACGGGTGATGCAACGTTGGTAAACGCAACTGTGCCGGCTGTTCAAATTTGTCCATCGCCTGCATGCAATGTCATCGCGCACAGTGGGAGTTAGAGACAGGTACTCTACATCCTAGGAAGTCGAGAACTACTTTTTCAATGCTAAATCAAAACCAAGTAATCAATAATTAGGCACCGCATCGCGGCCCTAAAACATGGTAGACAGAACCTACATATCGGACCTGCCTCGATTTAGGAACGCTCTAGAGAAATTAAAAGAAGATTTTTCCGATACTGATTCGAAGACTAACTGGACAAGACTTAGAATTGAACCGTTGCTAAGGCATCTGGAAGCACTGGAACAATTACTTGAATCAAGGGAGTTTTCGCAGGAATTTTCAAGATTGAGAAAAGGAGTACAGTTATTTCATTCCGATCTAGTTTATTTTAGGACAAACATCAAAGAGCTCGAAAAGGTTCTTCAATCTGAGAAGTTATCTGCTGGCAGAAAAAATCAGAAAGGTTAATCGTGTCACTCCGAGGAATTGAATTGATTTCCAACAAGTCTCGTTTAATTGAAGATTTCTAGATGCTCGTCTAAAGCAAGCGAAAGCCGGCTAACGTATCCTACGTGCTATTTACAAGGCCGAAGTGGAGAGACTTTTTTTGCGACTATGCCCTTTGTTTGTTGTTGCGTCTATGAAGGGATCTTGATTTGTTTTGTTGTTTCATCCAATCTTAGATCCGTAACGTATTGGACGAGCTCCTCATTTGAGGCAGAAACAAGTACTTTATCTCCAATTTGTCCGACGAGCGAAGATTTTAGTGGCATGTCAGTTTTGCCGAATCTTTTTTTGACTCCAATTTGATCTGCGATCTTGCCATCAAGAGCCACCTGAAAAGAGGCAACTCGCCAACCATCAGGATCGATATTGACATCAGTAACTTTCCCTATGACGCTACCTCGCGGACCCACCACTTCTTTACCCTTTAACTCATTGGAACTAACCTCGGCTTTGCTCAACTTAAGGTCAAACGAAATAAATGAGCTGTCGCCCTAAGACTCATCACTTATTTATTTGAATTAGTAACAAACTATCAGCTTGTCCTACCGTCTCACATGATATACAGAAACCCTTACTCAAGCTTCAAAATGAGCTCCTCAATTTCTTCGCCTCTAGCTTCAGCAAAAGCAACATTAGTACCAATGACGACAAAATGACACTTCTTTAGCACGCGGATTGATCCTAGATTATCACCGGCAACACGCGCATAAATCGGTTTGAGCTTTACAAGGTCGAGAAGCTGATTTAGGGCCTCTGTTGCAATGCCTCTTCCCCAGAATTCTTTGCCGATCCAATAAGTTACTTCGGGCTTTCCGAACGCTTCATCTTTGAAGGAAGCTATGTGCCCAGCTACTCTGTTGTTGACCATAATTGTTCTGTTTGTAATAGAGGAATCAGATCGAATCTTAGCCCAGTGAGCTTGAAAGGCAACCTCGTCTCTCGGATCTTTTGAGGTAAACGCGGCCATCTTATTTGCCTCAATGTCAAGCTGTTGCTCAAACAACACTGGCAGATCCGAATCTACAACCTCGCGCAAAGAAACTCTGTCTTTCAAAAGACGTTGTCGAAATGACTAATCCTTCTTCGATTTAGTGTTTGCACACGGAAAAAGGAGGAGGACATGCGAATCAAACTGAATTTTCCTCGGCCCTCTGTTTCGATTCGTAGAACGCGAATACCATTGGATAGTTTCAAATCCATCCGTAGATGGTGTGCTCTGGTCCTTGTCGGTAGGAACTCTGGGTGAATAGAAAGACTTTGCATCTAGGACGAACCTCAGCTGCCATCGTCCTCGTTGGAATAATCTGTTTGGCGCTGGGCGTTGCGGTTGGCTACGGGACGAGCTCAGAAAAGATCGTAACCATCGATGTGGTTCAGACCTCGACTATAACAGAAACTCAGACTAGCACAACCGTCGAAAAGTTCAACGTAACTCTGACGCCGTATTGTTGCCTTGACCCGAATGTCAACAGCGGGACTCCGTGTGAGGAATTGACAACTCAGGATTACGCTATTCAAACCCTAGAGGAAAGGATAGAGATCGACCCCAGTTTCAAGGTTGCCGAAGGGGGCCATAACTATACGTCTACTGGCCCTCCGGGATGCGGATCGAGCCTAGTGCCGCCGACCGGTGTCAGTCTCTCATTTCAATTCAAATATTCTATTGACATGTCTTACACGGACAACTGTGGTGATGTTGGGAACTTCACGTACTATCTTAACGTGAATGTCCCCCTATCGGGGACGGGCTACAACATGTCCGCAATTCAGATTGCTCCCATCAATTCCTCGGAAATTACGATTTCCTGTTCATCCGCAGTCACCACTACTGAAAACACGTCCGTCGTAATCACAGGAACGACGAGCGCCTAAAGAAATATTTCCGATATCAAGAGCGGCCTCTGTTCAAGTCTTTCACGATTAGACGTTCCGCGATAAGAAATAAGAACTCAAGAAAGGTCTGAAAGAGATAGGATTGTGGAACAGAACATCAGAAACAAGTTCTAACTAGAGAATCTCAAGGAGGACAGGGGCTGTTAAGTCAGTTTTCACAGGAAGCAGTTTTCTTAGCGACATTCTCGCAGTCCTTTTTCCGTTTTTAACTTTCCATAGCACATTGAAACTATGCGAACCGAATCACTTTTGAAGAAATGACCTGACGAAGGAAAGCTCAATCTTAGAACGTGCTGGTTGGCTGGGACAGTTTCTTTACTGCTGAAGCTGGAGCTTCAGCTTCACTTGCGGGACTGATTTTCGTGGGTGTTTCGATAAATATCACGAAAATTCTCTCCATCCCACGGTTGCCCCGAAGGGCAATCCAGGCTCTCATGTTGTTACTCATGGTGCTTGTCGTTTCGCTACTCTTACTGATCCCAAGTCAATCTTTGCTTGCAGTTGGAGCTGAGGTCCTCCTAGTTTGGGTAGTTGGCTGGGCCGTAAATACGAGAAACGACTTTCTGAACTTCAGGGAAACTGAAAGGCAATATCGAGGTCAGTATTTTCTGGTTGTCCTTCTAGATCAGCTTACGCTTACATTCTACCTGCTCTCGGGTTTCGCTATTTTCTATTATGGTGAAAATGGCATCTACCTACTTGTTCTGGCAACCATCCTCTCCTTTATCCAATCAATGATGGATGCTTGGGTTTTACTTGTGGAGATTAACAGGTAGCTGCAAACGATTTACTGATGAAGTGCACGCGTGATCCAAGATTGGGCGCACATTACGTCCCCCGACCTATTGCCCTAAATAATTTTAGAAAATAAAGATCGGGGTAACGTTGAATCTTCCGTCGACTGATGATTTTTGGCTACATGGATCCTTTTTGCTGCATCATTTGCATTTGTTTTACCAATGTCTTTTGTACTTCTAATCCCATTTCAATCGCTTTGGGGAAGGGAACCGTTTGATGTACTTCAAATGTTACAAAAGGTTGCCATGCTTGCAGGTCCGCAAAAATCATCTCCTGACTCACGTCCTTTGAGATGGCGTATCCCTGATCTCCTCGCAAAAATGCATGGGCCTCTTTCAAGTTTCCATCCGTCAATTGATGTCGCATCAGTGCTAGGAAACCCTCTATTTGTTGTACTGCTTGTTCCGGTGTTGTTGCCGGCGCTACGTCGTTATTTCTTTTCCACAAGATAAAGAATTGAGTCATGACTATCCTTGTACTCGGATTGAAACCGTATTTCGGTATAACAACATTTCGGCGGCGCGCGCGCATAATAGAGAAGATCCCACAAGAATTACAAAGACAGCAAGAGCTAATCCGTTGGATGGACTGAGGAGATTCCCCAGAATTCCAATGAATAGAAGGACCAAAATCGAGGCAAGGAATGGGAGGATAGCCGAAATCCTCTTCAACCAAGCGAAGGCCCTGGAACTGGTTAACCTTGTCACCTTAGGTCACGAGATGAATGTTTGAGTTCTGTAAAGTTTCTCGACGATTTAGACTAGCAAGATCTCATCTGACTACGACTATGTTTGTCTAATTCATCCAAAGTATAAACGTCGGTTCTGGTTTAGATTCACGCGAGCCGGATGACGGCACAGAACACTAACAATCGAGTCCAAGAGGACGCCGATGATGCCAGTTTTTCGGATCGCTCGAATGTTCTTATGGTAACTGCAATCTGGTTAATGCTAGTTTCTACCTTCTTCCTTATTCCTGTCAAATGGTTTGATGGGATGCCAGTCGTGGGTTCCGATCAATTGCTAGCTGATTTGCAGATACTAGTTGGCATTTTGGCATTCCTCATCTTTCTAGCAGAAATCTACGTGATCACAGATTATTTGTACGGTAAAGTTTCCGATCGAATCAAGAAAAAGAATACTCCATCGCAGAGAGCCCGTTGATTGGGCATCTGGGGGCTCGAATTTAGACCATTTTTGCTAATTTGTGAGTGAGGGCCTCGTCTTCACTCGGTCAACTTCTGACAGATGATTGTTGTCTTTCCGTTGGTTGCGATACTTACCAATCAAGGACTTAGTAATCAAATAGAGATCGTAAAGAAAGAAAATTAACGCTATAAATCCAATAAGAGCATCTGCGACAAGAAGTCCAGTACTGGTATCTTCATTCTCATTAATCCACGGTTGAATGCATTACCAAGTACGAATAAACGAAAATGAATACTACAAGTCCTATTACTAAGAGCGTAACTATTCCAATTCTAGTAGTCTGTTTCAAAGGTTAGCTATTCTATCTTCCAAGGCGTTACGAACTAGTCTCATTCTTTCAAGGTTTGCGTGGTGAACCCCTCATGCGTGCGTGGGTTCAGTCTGGTATACGTACAGACATGGAGAGCGTAATGTCACAAACTCATGGTTAAAAAAAGGTAACAGGATTGGCTCCTCCTCTGATAAATTAACTTTGAAACATCCACAACTAAACTAATCATGGGACCTTAACTAAAACCGAAGTGAGGGATGAAAGAGAAAGAGTGAGAGATCAATTGCTTATAGCACACTCTCACTCGAATTCTGGATCTATGAACAGACTTGCCGTCGCGACGGTTGGGATGACAGTAGCCGCGTTGATTGTGGGATTTGCGTTGGGAACTCAATTCCAATTAGGGTTCCACTCAGACTAGAACTACAACGGTTAACCAGACTACTGCATCCGTCGGCAGTATTGATTCTCAGACTTGAGAATTGCCTGCCTAAAATATATCATTGTACCACATTGCTTTGTAGTCACCCGCAACCAATTAGCAACCCGATGGAGAAATATTTGCCAATTCCACTTGTTGAGCGATCGAATAAAGAAATCGCTCACATTATTGAGAAAAAGGCTGCATCGATCCAAGGGATTGAAAGGTGCAAGGTTCAATCCATTACCTCCACTAGAAAAAAGCCCACGATTCACCTTCTCGCCGTACTTGACGGCAACCCGAGTTATGAAGAGGCGCACAGAATAAGTTCCACAATCGGAATGCAAACAAGGAAGGTGCTTTCAAACGTCAACCTTGTAATTCTTTCAGAATCCAACGAGGCTCGCAATGAGCAGGAGAAAGTGCACAAAATTGTGAAGGCCATTGCAGATGACGAACCTGGGTTCAGAGGATCGCAAAATGTACATCTCAGGGAGCTCGACGGAAAACTGGGAGTTGATTTTACTATTCTGGAGGCAGGGGGTAGTTTCCAGTCACCCGTCGGAATTGAAGAGAAGATCTTGGCGGCGGATTCGCTAATTTCTGAGGTCATTATTCATCGCGAGCCTCTCTCAGACCTCGTTCGGAGTGAACGATCGGGTCATGGAAGTGAGGTAAAGTGGTATGTTGAGCATATAGTTTGGCGTTTTCCTGATCTGAAGCTTCTAACTCCTCCGATCGTCCACAGACTAGGCGATCAGCTTCATGTAATGATTAAGCTGGATCCAACTTCTTACGTCAACGAAAAAGGGCGTGCAAAAGAACTAGCATCGGCAATCAAAAATGGATTTCCTACGATCACCAAGGTGACTATTCTCGAGTAATCTAGTAAGGGTGGTGTCATAAAAGTTTGCAGAAGAGCACCACCGAGTCTCCACGCCCGGCGGAACAAAATTATTGGTCATTAGACGCGCCCCAAGTCTTTTCGGCTGCGGGCACGAGCGACATGGGGCTTTCGAGCGAAGCGGCACAACAGAGACTTAGTGATTACGGCCGAAATGAACTTCCAAAAGAAAGAATCAGCTGGCCCAAACTGCTCTTGAGGCAATTCGTGGATCCGATGATGATCCTTCTAATCGCAGTTGCTGTACTTTCAGCATTTTTGGGACAGTCCGAGCAAGCCGGGATTATCTTGGTAATCATAGTTCTCAGCTCGCTACTGGGGTTCTACGATGAGTACCGCGCTTCGAGAATGGTCGAGGATCTGGAAAACACCCTTACGATGAAAGCTGTCGTAATGAGAGACGGCAAGGTTTCACAGATAGACTCGAGGCTTCTAGTCACCGGCGATCTTGTGAGTCTTTACATCGGAGACATCGTGCCCGCAGATTTGAGAATTGTCGATTCAAAGGAGCTCCAGGTTAACGAGGCAGTTTTGACCGGTGAATCTTTCCCCGTTGACAAGAATTCGCAGAAACTATCGATTACGCCGGATCCCATCACAAAGGCCACAAATCTCCTCTTCATGGGTACTAATGTTGTAAGGGGATCGGCAGAAGGTGTCGTCATTTCAACGGGCAAAAATACCCAATTCGGTTCGATCTCCAAATCCCTTGCCCGAGCTCATCCACAGACCGAGTTCCAAAGGGGGTTGAGGAAGTATGGCAATTTACTCATGTACCTTACGGCCGCGCTGACGGTTGCAATCTTTGGGCTAAACGCGCTCGTGGGCCACTCATTAATTAACTCGCTGCTCTTTGCGCTCGCGGTTGCCATCGGAATCGTACCAGAGATGATGCCCGCGATAACGACCATCACTCTCTCAACCGGAGCAAGAAGAATGGCAAAGGAACAAGTGATAGTGAAGAGGCTCGATGCGATGGAAAATCTTGGGAATATCGACGTTCTCTGCACCGACAAGACCGGTACGTTGACCGAAGGGAAGATCGCTTTGAAAAATTGTTTCTCGCCGGATTTTTCATCCGACGATGGGACTGTCCTAATTGAGTCATTGCTGTGCAACTCGGCAGTACGCGAACCTGTCCTTAGCGGTAATCCAATGGATACAGCAATTTGGGAGTACGCTATCCAAACCAACGTCAATGATCCGACAAAAGAATACAGAAAGATGAACGAAATCCCGTTCGATTACCAAAGAAGGACAATGTCTGTAATTGAGGAAAAAAGCGGAGCATCGAACGATGGATTGATCCTCATAACGAAGGGTGCTCCGGAATCAGTACTTGAGAACTGTTCGTATGCGAAATTGAAAGGGAAAATAGAGAACATCACTCCTGAGCTCACGACGACGCTCAAAGATGAACTCACGGATTACTCGAAGGAAGGATTTCGTCTGTTGGCGGTCGCTTACAAAGATCTGGAGGAAGCGAAGAGTTCGTACATCGCTAGCGACGAATCTGGTCTTACTCTAGCGGGTTTTCTGCTCTTCACGGATCCTCCAAAGAAAGACGTGGACAAGGCTCTGGCGAAGCTGCGAGCAATAGACATCGATCTCAAGATACTGACTGGCGATAACGAGCTCGTCGCAAGAAAGATGTGCGAGGAAGTAGGGCTGCCGGTCAACGGTGTTATAACCGGCGAGGATCTTGCAAAACAGAGCTGGGCGGAGCTAAAGACGACAGTAGAAAGGACAACGATTTTCGCAAGAGTCGCGCCGAATCAAAAATTGGACATAATCAAAGCGCTCAAGGCTAGCGGGCATGTTGTCGGGTACATGGGGGACGGGGTAAACGACGCCCCTGCGCTCTACGAGGCAGACGCCGGAATCTCTGTCGATTCCGGAGTTGATATCTCCAAGGACGCCGCGGACGTCGTGCTACTAACGAAGGACTTGGGGGTTCTCGCCAACGGCGTTGAGGAGGGTAGAAAGACGTTTGGTAACACGATGAAATACGTCATGATGGGCACCAGCTCCAACTTTGGCAACATGTTCAGCGCTTCAGCGGGCTCTATCTTCCTTCCATTTCTTCCGATGACTTCGGTGCAAATTCTATTTCTGAATTTGTTGTATGATTTTGCAAATCTTACGCTACCACTTGACAACGTGGATGAGGAGGACATCAAGTTTCCGAGAAAGTGGGACATTGGATTCGTTAGGAACTTTACACTCTTTTTCGGACCTTTCAGTTCTGTATACGATTTCCTGACGTATGGAATAATGCTTTTCATCTTCGGAGCTGGGGCGGCAATTTTCCAAAGCGCGTGGTTTGTGGAGTCTTACTGGACCGAGACTTTGATCATTTTCGTGATCAGGACTCGACGAATACCGTTTTTCAAAAGCCATCCGGGAAAGTGGCTAACCATTCTCACTCTCGGGTCTATCGTGATCGGAACGCTGGTTCCCTTCACACCCCTGGGCGCGCTCATGAGGTTTGCCTCATTTCCGGCATCTTTCTGGCCACTGCTTGTCTTGATGACGGCAACATACTTGTTCTTGGTAGATACTGGAAAGGTCTTCTTCTACAGAGTGTGCGGCTATTGATCCTCAAAGAGAGATGAGTCAAGATCATGTTCTATCCTCAATTGTTTAACTGGTGGATTGGCTCGATCACGTTCAACATATTATTCGTGATAGTAGCGAGCATATATCTCTACAAACGCAGAAAAACTAAGCAGTTAAGCGGGCAGAGCGTTGCGCAAAGAATCAGACACGTTGTTTATGATTTTGTATTCGTTTGGTTCCTCTTAGGATTGCTGATTTTCTACGTAATCTCGGTTGGGGAGGGATCATATCTTTTGTTCCTAGAAGGCAACATCGTTGTCGAGGTCTTGCTTCTCATCTTCATTTACTCAAGCAGCAGCGCTCATAAGGGCGGGTAGAGTAAAATCGATGGGAGCTTTCAACTGGAGAGAGCCAACACATCCTTTTGAAGAAACCTTATTGAGAAAAAGCGCATACCCCGGGTACAATTACTCTCTAAACTCCAAGTCAAGGTAGTCTTGAGGCACAGTGACTTTTTCATTCTCTAACTTTTCCCATGTCGACCCACATCTGTCACACTTGAAGGTGAGTTTGTATGTCAGCGTGCCTTCCTGCCCTTCTTCTTTATTAGCTTCTTGAAGCGCTTTTCCTTGGTCGGTACCTGCCGTCCAACTTATGCCACTCGAAGTCAGGGCGGCTCTGCCTTCAGGGTACCCTGTCACTTTGGCGAATTTGCTCTGATCTATGAGTTCCTTTGTAAGGAGGGCGTGTCTTGAAAGCTTGTGGCAGGAAGGACATTTTGCGAGCATATTAGAAGATCACTTCCCTGAGTTGTGCCTTAACTGGATATTAACGATTTCCGGGAAAGTTCAAAAGAGGTTCCCCTTCGAACTGGAAATTTTTTTGGATAAACTTTGGAACATACGCCCTTTCGTTGTGGAAATGAATGAGCGGTTTTGCAGCTCTTTTCCCAGTAGCGTTGATTCTCATCGTTGAGAATTGTCATTTTTCTTAAATTCGTCCTCACTCCAAGAATTAATCTTCGATACAATGCGGCGGCCATTTTGATTTGGAAGCTTTTAGTGATTCGAGTCTCGCCAATCCAGCTGAAACTAGCAGCCAGGACACGCTGGTGGTCTCTAAACTTGGAGTGAATATTCAGGGAAAGACGATACTCCAAGACGTAAGCTTTGATGTTAGGAAAGGTTCCACCCTCGCAATCATTGGACCGAATGGGGGAGGTAAGACAACTCTGATTCATACATTGTTGGGTTTGGTTAATCATACAGGTTTTGTAAATTGGAACGGAGTGTTGAAAATCGGTTATGTCCCACAAACCCTAGTGACAACCGATCTTCCAATAACTGTTGAAGAATTCCTAAGACTAAAGTCCAAGACCAGTTTTCAAACATCTTTGGGCGCCGTGGATCTAGATAATGGAATCCTAAACCACCAGCTCGATTCACTATCGGGAGGACAGCTTCAACGTGTTTTGATAGCTTGGGCCATCCTAGACGATCCAACTGTTTTGCTTCTAGACGAACCAACTTCTGGCGTGGACATTGGCGCGGAAGAACCCATATACCACAATGTCAACCGCCTCAAAGAAGAACGCGGGGTGACGATAATTCTGATCTCGCATAACATGCATGTCGTGATGCATTATTCGGATTACATTCTTGCGCTTAACAAAACAGTGTTGTATTTTGGAAAAACTTCAGACGTGTCCCATTCCGAGCTTCTGAAAATGATCTACGGAGAAGACATTGAGCTTCCGGAAGATGCAGTTCAAGAGAAGAAAGCGTGATTGTTTACTTGCCGGATGGAGCAATTATTTACAGCCTCACTGTTGGAGCTTTCGTCGGTACTGCGGCCGGCTACCTCGGCTCGATCATGATATCAAAGCACATGGCGCTGGTCGGTGATGCTCTTTCACACGTCGCTTTGCCCGGTCTAGCTCTTGGAATTCTTTTTCATTTCAACCCCTTCGTGGGAGCGTTTGCCCTGCTTGCCATAACAGTGATTGTCACTTGGGAGATCCAAAAGCGTACGTCTTTGTCCATGGAGTCAATCATCGGCGTGCTTTTCGTGCTCGCTCTTGCGATAGGAATTTTGATCACCCCCCAAGTCGAACTCTACGAAGCACTATTCGGTGACATAGCTAACGTCGGACCGATTGATGCTCTAATTGCCCCGATAGTATCTGTCATTGTGATAATGTTGACGTGGGTGATTTACGATAGCATGGTTCTTAGCATGATTTCAAAGGAACTCGCCGTCTCAATCGAGGTTCATGTTGATAGGATCAACTTAATCTATTTGCTCCTCGTTGCAACGATCGTTGCGGTCGGGATAAAGGAGGTTGGTACTCTTCTTGTGGGGGCGGTGGTAATTGTGCCTGCCGTTGCAGCGAAAACTGTAAGCACAACTCTCCGCACATACGCCGCTTTGAGCGCGCTTTTTGGATTAGTTAGCGCGACTGTTGGCATTGGTGTTGCAAACTTTGTTAATATTCCGCCGGGGCCGCTGGTCGTAATGGTTGGCGCCGCAATATTTGGGATTGGCTTTGTCATAAGCTCCATCCGCAGCAGAGCGGGGAGACGGAAGCAGCCCGCAAATGTGGATAGAAAGACAATCGATTTGGAATGGAAACAGAGGAGAAGAATCAGGGCCAATGCCAGTTCATCCGATCCATGATGCAATCAAACAAATACAAATCAATCTTCGACCAATCGGTAGGTGGTAGATCCCGATCCGGCTGCATTAATCACTCCTGCTACTAGGCCGATTGTCAATGGAAAATTGGCACCTCTTCTGCAAGACCCGCGATTCCCGCTGTGATCTTGACTTAAGTTATTCCTGCTGAAACCTGTCGTCCTCAGTGCATGACAACTGAAATTAAGAGCGAGTCCGTCGAAATGGAACGATCGATCTTGTAGCGTTTGGAACAAGAGATATCAAATCGCTTAGATGGGGACAACATCCACCCATTCGGGGCACAATGGTCAGACTGCCAGACAAGAGCGTCTTACTTTATACGTTCGGTTACATTCTTTATCTCAGCGTTTACCCTGGCCCAAGAGTTCCATCACCCCTCGAAATATTAGAGCACCACGGCACCACCGGTATTGAAACTATATGCCAAGAGATTTTGGCATTGACAAAATTGAATTGGAACAATGCGAAGTTCTGTAGCAAGTCGCCGGTCACGATAGGATTTGCAAGGCGGGTTGGTGAAATTATCCGTCAGGTCCCGCCTGGCACTGAGCTCGCAGAACTCTTCAAGTACTACATGTAGTCTTATTCCTTTTCAATGCCGCCTCTGGTTCTTCATCAATTTCAAATCATCCTCAGTCCACCTCTCGACTTTGCTGACAAACTTGGGAGTACTCCATCTTCCTTGATCAAGTTCCAAATCCATGAAACGCAAGTAATTCACAAACTGCGAGACATATCTCGTGTGAATCTACGCATTAGCCAGAGCGACGAAGATATTCTCGTTGTCCTCCCTCGGTTGTTCGCTCTTCGAAAGTCTACTTTGTAGCCATATCCCGAGCGCGTAATAGACCTTATACTTGGCAAAATGTAAGTCGAAGGATATCTGACGACGTGCATCTCCTCCGAGGAACTCCAATGTCTGGATGACCGTGATTACGTCACTATCCGCAAGGTTGTTCGTTACCCCTTTCTCTTTGGTTCTCCCGTTTTCAATCAATTGTTTTCGGAGAGATTCATTGAAAGGCCGGGCTGTCCCGGCCCTTCTGTCTATCCAGAAACTGAAGTTCATCTTCAGCGAACCAGTCGACTAACTGTTACATCTCTCTTATCTGGCAATTTTTTTGCTGTCTAATTTCTCTAGGCTGAAATTTGAATTCATATCCGTTTTTGTGTGAAAGGAAAATCAGATCGGCAATGAATTCTTTCCTGTTTCCATTGAAATAATCGCGTTTCACAATCAATGACACATTGAATGATTTCCGTCTGCTCTTCTTGGCCATTCAGGTTTAGTTAGTCTAAATCTGAATCTCAGTTTTTTTCGGCTCATGTCAAAAGACGCGACGAGGGCCGAGAAGCAACAAAAAATTAAACCCATTAAAAAAGTGGGGTCGGCCGGATTTGAACCGGCGATCTGTGGAGCACGCACGTGCCTCGCCACCGTTCTGTGTAGGAAGATAAAGCTCCCCAGGGTGGTAATTTAGCCCCTCCTTAGTGAAAAAGAGGAGATCCTGAACCAAGCTGGACGACGACCCCCAACCAGTAACCTATGATAATAGAGTGCAGGTTTTGCGTTTTTGAGTTTTAATGCTTTGTTTAGCAATTCATCAAAGACAGCAAATCTTCAAGCGAATTCTTGCTGGGCTCGAGCTTGTAAGAACGGAGTTTCGAGAGGAAGATTGATCTGGTTTTAGCAAAATCTTTTCCAGCATCGAGCCCCAGTATTTTTCGCACTTTTTCACTTTGCCATCCGCCCAAAATGAAAAACTGAGCAACGCTCGTCAAGTTTGATACTTTCCTCTGCCTGCTCGCCGATTCAAAATCGATTATTGTGGTTCTTGCCGGATTGAAACCGTTTCTTATCAGGACGTGCTTTGTGGGGTTGCTTAGTTCACCATGATCTAGACCGTGAAGATCCAGCTCAAGGCATTGTTCAAGGGTGTCTCTGATCAATCGTCTCATGAATTTCTTTGAACTTCTGGCCTTCAATGATTGAAACCACTTGCCCAGCTTTATTGAATCAACGTACTCCATGGCAAAAAGGTCTTTTGAGAAGTCAATCACTCTGGGGCCTACACCGAACGAATTTGCGAATTCTTGAAGTTCAAAGTCATGACGCATGTCTGGACGATTTGCATCCACCCGCCTAATCTTCAGAGCAACAACACCCTTTTCGTTGTTCAATTTTGCCTTCACGACAGTGCTGACACACCCTCTTCCGATGATTCCGTAGCTACCGATCTTGGACTCTCCTTCAAGAATTAGATGCTCCACACCCAACGTTTTCAGTTGGGATATGCGATCGGAAAAACTTCCCAAATCGGAACCGGGATAGCATAACAGAGCTCCATGTTCGGCTTCGGTTAATTCGCTCGGCTCGACAATGACTTTTAGTTGGGCTCCTGCATTTCCACTTGAAATCTGACTTTGCAATCATCCCATTCCCTAGTCATTCGTCGCTAATTCTGAAATCGGTTTCAGCAGCCAATCCGGAGTAGTTTTTGCTTGACTTAGTCGATCAGCTCCGGAGATCTTGAATCCTTGCAGAAGTTCGCTCTTTACTCTCGGCGATATTCCGACTGAATCAATCCTCTGTTTTCCAAGAATGAATTTGAGAGCCGCTTGAGCATGGGTCATATCCTTGTCTCTCTCAAAAACTGACTCCATTCTCCCGTCGTTTCCGACCCAGGTCAATAGAGCCCTTTTTCGATTCTTCTCGTAATATTTTTGGACCTCTTCCGTCCTAAAATATTCGGGCCCTACACGAACATAATTCCGTTCTAAATCTAAGCTTGATAGCAAGAAAACAAAAGCCGATTCATCTTTCTCGTTGGACGCAGAAGAGCTCCTAAGCACGTTGAATCCCAATGCTTCCAATTTCTCCGAGATAGACGACATGCTCCTCTTCAGCTCCCCCCACAGAATATCTGGACTTCTCGGCTCATTTCGAAATGAAACAACAATCATCGAGGAAAGGAGCGAACCGCGTGGCAAATGATCGATCTTCCGAGGTAGGAAAAAAGTGAGGGAAGTCTTCGTTAGAAATCTCTTTGCCTCCAGTGCGAGTTTTCCCACATTCCTGGCGGAGATTGCGCTCCCCAGGTTTCTTGTCGTGTCCACAGGATCAAGAATAACAATCGTGCTCTTGAACGTCTCCGCAAGATCTTCGTCAAAGGGCTCAGTGGAGATGACTTGCCCCGGTTTCAATTTGGTGAACTCCTCAAGGGCACCGACAAAAGAGCCGTACTTTATTGTCAGGACTTCACAGACATATCCGCTGAATCCCTGGATCTTTACTTCCGCGCCATACACCTCAATTGATTTTGTAAACTTTTTCAAAAGCCGGACTTGAAGTCTGAGATTATCATCAAGTTTGGAAAGGATGTATTTTGTGTGGTAAGGTGATCTATCAGCGGCACTTTGCCATTCACCGGGTGCAACGTCGTAACAGGGAACTACGTTTACTCTTACTCCATCGACAAAAGATTCGACGTATGGATGCTCCGCATACCGCAGGTTTATCGGAAAACCTGACATCGCCTCGGAAGCAGATCTGATTGCAGTGGTTTCGAGTTTGTCGCGTGGTAGATCGACAGGATACAGAAGGAAAAAATCAAGGTCGTGGCTACCCTTGAGCCAAGTACCCCGAGCATAAGAACCTCCAAGGATCAGCTGAGGTCGCGTCGAAGATTTTTCTTTATCGAGCGTCGCGTTGATTTTCGAAGTAATGATTTCACAAATTGCTTCCAGTTTGCGAATTTCCTTTGACGAAGGTGTCACTAATGCGGCCGCTCTTTCAAGAACTTGCTCGATTTCTCCGACCATGTGGTATTCCTATCTCACTCGAATACGTGGAGGTCGGAGTAAACCGGACCTGACAGGGTTAGCTCCGAAAGCTTCAGCCGGAGATTTTTGATCTTGGCACTTCCGAATTCGTCGTCTCGGTGACTTCGCAAGAACTCTCCCAGCTTTTCCTTGTTTCTCCCTGATCTTACGCGCGAAATTGTTACGTGCGGGCTGAACCTTTCTTCCTTTTCATTTTTCAAAGTCGGAATTGGTTTTAAGAGAGAATTAATTTCGCCTACCTTCTTCTCAAGCAACGCAGCAGAGGATTTGTCAATTCCGATCCAGATTACAGAAATTCGGCGCTCGTCAGGAAAAGCCCCAACTCCATGGAAGTTCAAATCCAGTTCGAAATTCTCCACCTTTCCCTTGAGCGCATCGACAATCCGATCTTTTTCTGCTTTCTCAATTTCGCCTAGAAATCTGACAGTAAAGTGCATGATCCTCGGACTGACAAGTTTCAAGTCTGCTCCAGTTGCTTTCAAATCAACTTGCAACTGTTCGATCCTCGCAATAAATTCCGGGTCCGAAATGTCATAAGACAGGAAAGCTCTCAAGTCTAGAATAGCCCACTATTTTCTCTTGACAGCTTGTACATGCCGATTCAAATTGTTTCTTGCTCGAAAATGAAATCGGCTCAAAAGAGATATTAGGTGAGCGAAGCAGACTCGTCTGCGAGCGATTCTTTCTCTCGATAATGGCGCTCCTAATCTTTCTTAAACAAATTGAGGTATCATCCAGAAAGTGACATCTGCATCCGCGACACAAAATCAAGAAGCAACACGAGGACCTGAGACAAAACAGACAAGACTTGTAGTTTGTATCACGGGCATGCCAGGAGCAGGCAAGTCTACAGCTTCCGAAATATCCCAAGGCATGGGTTTTGAAGTGTTCCGAATGGGTGATGATGTCCGGATGGAAGCCGAAAGAAGGAAAATGTTACCCACAGACGAAAACTTGGGTTTGGTAATGCTCCAACTCAGACAGAGCGGCGGACCCGTTGCGATAGCAAACCTATCCAAGCAGAGAATCGAGAAGGAGGCAAAATCCAGTTTCGTCCTTATCGATGGGGTGCGAAACATGAACGAATTTCTCGAATTCAAAAAGCTTGGGAAAGCGGTACTTGTTACAATTCACGCCTCGCCAAGCAAGAGATTTCAGTTCCTCCAAGCGCGAGGACGCAGTGATTCACCAAACTCTTTCCAATCATTCGAAAGCAGGGACAGGCGTGAGCTTTCCGTCGGCATCGGAGAATCAATAGCACTTTCAGACGAAGTGGTCATCAACAACGGCTCGATTGAAGATCTGAAGAAAGACGTCACCGTCTTGCTCACAATTCTTAAACAAAGATTTGACCCAGAACCGAAGTAACTTTTCAGAAGGTAACCGGCGATGACGATGTCTTCTGTCGATGTGGAGATCATCGTGGAGGCTCAGATCAAGAGGACAGAGTCGCCTGCAAAAGTTTCCGATGCCGTGAAAAAACTCTTTGGGGAAAAGGGCGATCTTCGAGTCGAGCAAGACAGGGTGCTTTTTGTTTCAACAAACATCGAGGCGCTTCGTTACCTGAAGGATCAATTTCGAGACCGCAGAGTCAGGTCCAGTGCTCGAAGACTGTTAATCAAAAATCGGGGCGAGGAAGATTCGCTTCAAACGCATCTCCTCCTAAACAAGCAAGCGGCGACCGTTGGAATTGGAGCGCTCTGCGACGATCCGAGCGAGTCCGCGCTTGGGCCGATCGTTCTTCGTCTTAGATCAGGAAATCTTGAGGCGATCATAGATTGGCTAACCGCAGGCTACGCTAACGCGGGAACTTCGTAGACCAGATAGTCCTTTGCCGCGATCGTGTTGGGAAAAACTTCTCTCGCCTGTCTCACAAGCTGTGAAACGCTCCGATACCTCGCGGAAAAATGCGTCAGAACGAGCCTTTTTACTTTCGCTTTTTTTGCAACTGTGGCGGCTTCTCTTGAAGTCGAGTGGAGATTCTCTATTGCATTTTCCTTGTGCTCGTCGGAATAGGTTGAGTCAAACACAAGGACATCGCAGCCTCTGAAGAAATTTTCGAGCAACTTGGTGGGGCGTGTATCGCCCGAAATTCCAATCCTCCGTCCTTCTCTCATCGGTTCACGCACCTGTTCCGGTTTTATCTTTCTGTTTGTCTTGGGTGAAAGTACAGTTTCTCCGTGCTGCAGCTTCGACCAGAGCGGCCCCTCCGGGACTCCAAGTTTTGTCGCTTTTTCGGGATGAAACCTTCCGGGTTTCTCCTTCTCTTCAAAGAGGTAAGCAAAAGAAAGGGTCGAATGTTCAGACTTTTCAGCGTAAACTCTGTACTTTGAGCTAGCCTCATCGTAAATGAGCCCCGGCCTCACTTCCCTCGCAATGACATCAAACGTCAGCCCGAAGTTGAGCGACTCTTGGCTTGATCTAATGAAGTCGATTATCTTGCGAGGCCCGAAAACTCCCACGGGTTTTTCGCGACGGTTCATTGCCATCGTCTGGAGTATTCCAAGCACTCCAACGACGTGATCGCCGTGCATATGCGTGATGTAAATGTTGCAGTCCTTGTTGAATCCCAACCCCGCGTTGATGACGGAGCGCTGGCTTCCCTCGCCTGCATCAAAGAAAATCATCGAGTTTCCATAGAATAAAGCGGTACAGGAAAGCCCCCGCTCCTTGGTGGGCACCGCAGAAGAGGTGCCGAAGAACTCTATCTTAAGATCAGAGGTCAATGGAATCTGCTCCGCATTACACTGATCGCCCTAGTCAAGTTACGGTGAACGTATATGAAATGTCTTTCAGCGAGTTCAAAAGAAGAGGTGTCATATGCAAATTCAACGTGGGAGGGATGCATGATGACGCAGTACTTTGTTCCCGCACCTCTCGAAAGCATCTGGCTTGCGGAAACAGTGAACTCTCTGATGATTGTTTCAGTTTCCTTGCCCCTCGTCGAGGAAGCTCTTCCGTAGGGGACATCAGTGGATATGCCATCTATTTTCTGAATCGTGGGAAAATTCTTCGCCGTTGCATCGCATCGCATGATTCCATCAAATTCCAGCGAGAGTCCCTTCATATTCAACAAAGCTCCTCGGGCTATCCAGCGAGTAAGATCGGATCCCAGTGTTCTCATCCCCATGATACTGCTTTCTATAAGCAGACTGCCGGTGCCGCAGAATGGATCGAGAAATATCTCTCCTTCTTTGACTCTAGAGAGGTTGACCAACAAACACGCAAGTTTTGGATAAATTGTCGAGGGGAGAAAGAATTTTCGGGCCCGCGGCCTGCGCTCTCTCCAGCTAAATTCCTTGAAGCCACCACGAGACAAAGCGAGGACAAAACCCTGATCGGTTTTTTCAGCTCGAAAAACAAAATCAGGATTTTCAAGCGACACCGTTGCCCCTGAAATTCTCTTGATTTCACCTCCGAGCTCACCGACAAGTTCTCTGTCGATACTCTCGCTTCTCACGACAAAGGATTTTCCAGTTTCAAGGGAATTCGGTGAGAGAGCTTTTGGCAATTCTTGTAGCGATTCTGATTGATTGACAAGCCTACCTCCGAAACGGCAGTACGCTGCCCTCTTGGTTACTTTGGCAACTAGCGCCTCATTATCAAGAGTGGAATAGATTACTCTAGTACCTAGTGACTCTGTTCTTTCGGAAGGGGCGTAAGTCTCAACAAGAGCTCTAACTTCTGCCTGTGGCAGCGTTAGCTCCTCTCCCGATAGAACAAAAATCGAACCCGTCATTTCTATCCCTAGGAATTCAGAAGCTTCGTTTTCGTTTCGTTGAAAGGTAAAGTCGCTCTACATTAGAGCATTTCAAAGTGAGAAGCGAGCAATGGTGAAACGTCCACCTTGCTGTACTTCGTCGGGATTGAGTTGGTCGCTATCAGCTCGTCAACTCCAGCTGACATCAGACGCTCTGCCGCTCCTCCGATGAGAACTGCATGCGCACATGCCGCGATTACTCTGTGGGCGCCGTATTTCTTCAAAAGTTGGGCGCACTTTATGACGCTCGCACCCGTTGATATCATGTCGTCAATTATGACTGCATCCCGTCCGGAGAGGTCAAGACTCTGTTCTTCTGTCGTGATTTCTCCGGTTTTTCGATCCCTGGACTTCTTGAATGATACGTGCTCGATCTTCAGAACGGCCGAAAAGGCCTCAACGCGCGTACTGCTTCCAAAATCCGGAGAAACTGCAATCGCCCGTTTCAAATCAAAGTGAGAACCAATGTGTTCAGCGAGCAGGGGAATTGAAGATGTGCTATAAACCGGAAACGAAAATAGACCAAGAGCCTTTACGCTGTGAATGTC